>JGI24816J26688_1000049_pt1 | contig 23815 bp, 23 predicted proteins | sample METZYME_3_250m_FD_26688 | JGI IMG/M metagenome (IMG submission 26688)
CCTTCACGGGGGAGGTATTCCCCTCCCCAGATGACTGGTTTAGGATCCAAGAGGTATGCCTCAAAAAGCTGCTCATGTTTTTCTTCCGGCAGTTTTAGTTGAACAGTCAAGGTCAAATTACGCAGACGGTTGAGTAATTTTTTTTCCAGATAAATCAGACTTCCGGTTGTGTCAACAACAACTTGCTTATCTTTTTGACTGCTGTTTTCCAACTCATCGCAGATCTGAGAGATAACGGCACCTTCAAGTTCAAGATAAAAAGCTTCTGCCTCCGGATATCCTTCTGAAAATGGCTGCCCCATCCACTTAGCAAGATTTATTGTGGACTTCCCTTTCTCTTCAAGTTTCTGTCCAAGACGTTCAGCAATTAGATCGTCACAACTATACATTTGGAATCCCAGGCTTTCCATTCTCTTGGACCAGTGCGATTTTCCTGCGCCGGACATGCCAATTAGAGAGAGTTGAATAGCTTCTGTTTTAAGAAGTGTTGGAGGATCCGATAATTCAGACATGGAACTTAAAACTGTAATTTTTTCGGGAATTTAGCAAAATCAGAATGATTCAGCAGAGTGGGATTTTCAGTAAATTCATGTATTGGTCATCGTTCAAACGAAAAATACCATCAACATTTGAAATACTGACACAGACTTCGTTTGGATCAAGTCCCAGAACAACGTGTTTTTCTTCATCCAGTCGAAGAAAATATAAGATTGTCAGGTTTTCCTGCATTTCTTCGTAGTAGAAACCGACCTTGACGATTCCTTCAGAAATAAGACCTTCTATCAAATCCGGAAGCTCTTCTTCGCGATAACCAGGAACGTTCTCAAAGGCACTTGAGAAAGGGAATGTACTGATTGCATATTCAAGTATTGCAGTCTCCAATTCCTGTTCCACAACAGAAGCATTAATTTTTTCGCAAGCAGTTTCTTCTGCAGTACGTGTTTCTTCTCTTAAACTTCCAACCTCCATACATCCCTTCACTGAACGATTTTTGGTTTCTAAACCGAGACCTCCGATTCTTTTATGCTATTCTGTTCTTTCGGCAATTTAAAGTTTTTTCCTTGAAAGCCCAAATTTATTTATTTTAGCCGGCCAAAAAAGCCAATACTCCGCTCCACCAGAAGAAATGTAGATACTGATAGGATAAGCAAAATGACTGCTACTGCAGATGCATAAGAAAAGCGATATCCTGAAATCGCTCCATAAATTTCAAGTGGAAGCGTACGTACGGTTTCATCGGCAATCATCATGGTGGAATTTAGTTCACCCAGAGACAATGAGAAACTGAAGAAAAAGGCGATCAGAAAAGTTTTGCTCAGCCAGGGCCACAAAATTCTGACACCATATTCAAGAGGTTGCTTGCCCAGCATTTTTGATTCTGTGTGCCACTGCAGCGGAATGCTTTCCAGAGTTGGAAGTACAATTCGTATCCAGTATGGACAGGTCAGCAGGGCGTGCATTGCCATCACCACAAAAATTAACGGAACAGTCCCAGCCAGATGCCCCTGATAAAAATGGAACCATGCCACACCAAAAACGACTGTTGACAGCGCAATCGGGAAGATAGTCAGCATTTCCCAAAAACGCCTCTTTACACCTTTTCGGTAGGCAATTATACTTACCAACCCAAGACCAGATATGGAGGAAATAAGTGCGCTTCCGAGTCCGATTCGCAAAGAGTTCCAAAGAGATGAAAGAAAATAATTATTTTCTCGCCAGGTAAAAAGCTCGCTGTACCAATACCAGGTGTAAATCCATTCACCATGTTCAAATTTACGGAATGAATCCATCAGGATGGCAAACAAAGGTCCCAGCGCAAAGATCAATACTAACAAAATCCAGCACAAACCAAACCATGCTTTCATGGATCGGTTCCTCAGTTTTTCCGGAAGCCAGCTCTTGCTTGCAGATTCCTGGTCAACTCTGCTATCCCTGCCTTTGAGCATAATTGCCATGCCGATTAAACTCAATCCTCCCTGTAAAAAAGCTAAACTTGCTGCACCTGAGAAATCAAGTTCAATACGTGCCAGTTGATAAATCAAAACCTCAATTGTCGTGTAACGGATACCACCTCCGAGTACTAGAATAATTGCAAAACTATTCATACAAAGTAAAAAAATAAGCACAAAGGCAGAGCCGATTGAAGGCATCAGCAAGGGTAAAGTAATGCCGAAAAAACGCCGCATATTCCCGACACCAAGTGAACTTGCGGCATGATGGTATTTCAATGATATTCGCTCCCATTGATCTCCAATGATTTTCATAGCCAACGGAAAATTATAAAAAACATGTGCAATCAAAATTCCTGTTAACGAATAGAGAAAATGTACCTGAGGTTCATCCGTTCCGAGGATGGGTCATCAGTCCGCGATTGATCCAGCCGTTGTTGCCATAAAACAGCACCATTGCCAAAACCACCAAAATCGAAGGCAGAATGAAGGGCAGGTAAGTCAGCAGACGAAACCAGCGCTTCCCCGGAAAGTTATAGTTTGTTAGCAGCCATGCTCCGGGAAGTCCGACAAGAATCGAAAGTAGCGCGCTTAAAAAAGCCTGATAGAGGGAAAAGCCAATGACCCGCAAATTCCATGGATCACTCAAAAACTCCTTAAAAAATTCCCACTGCATAAAACTTTCTTCCGGATGCAAAGGATTTTTACCGGAAAGAAAGCTCAAAAGGGGCCAATAAAATCCTGCTCCAAGCAAGAGCAGTGCGGATATTTGCAGAAGCCTAAGAGGATGTGGTTTCACGATTGGATATGGGTTACTGCGACATTGTCCGGGACCATTCTTTCAACCATTTTGAGTTTTGCTGGTTGACTCGCGCTCGATTCAATTCCGGAACGCTTTTTGGATGCGGTGCAATTCGGAAAGAATCCGGAAGCGGCTGGTGCTGGATCACCGGGAACATCCAGTTTGTCAAAGGGATCGCGTTTTGAAATTTTTCGGAAAGCATGAAATCAATAAACTCACGTGCCCGTTTGATCCGTTTTGTCCCTTTGAGAATTCCTGCAAATTCTATTTGTCGGTAATGTCCATCCTGAAAAACAGCAGTCCTGTAACGTTCAGTTTTTTCATACTCCAAGTGATATGCGGGACTGGTTACGTAGCTCAACACAATCGGTACCTCGCCCTTGGTGAACATACCATAAGCCGCAGACCAGCCATTGGTCACAGAGAGTAAATTTGGCTCTAACTTCTTCCAGTAATCAAGGTAATCTTCTTCACCAAATACTGCTATCGTCCAGTGCAGCATCGACAAGCCCGGAGAAGAAGTTTTCGGATTTTCAATCACAATTTTTCTTCTGTATTTTGGATCAAGTAAATCCTGCAGACTGTTTGGAGGATTTTTTATCTTTTGACTATTGTAAACAAAGGCAATGAAACCATAATCAAACGGGGTCACACGGTGTTTTTTGTCAACACGTAAATCTGCTGGAACTTGCTCCAAAAGTGGCGAACGGTACGGTTCCCACAAATCATAGCTAAATGATTTTTCGAGTTCGCTGTTATTCAAGCCCAGCAGAATATCGGCTTTCGGATTTGCTTTTTCCAAAATCACACGATTGAGCACAGTTCCGGAGTCGCCCGGAGAAACAACTTTTAGTTTGCAGGCACATTGTTTCTCAAAACGTTTAAAAACGACAGGACCCGGTCCCCATTCGCTGTTGAAAGAGTCGTAAGTGTAAATGGTTAATTCCGCTCCCCATGTTGGATTAATGAAAATTCCCACAACAATGAGCAACATGGGTAAAACGGACAATTTTATAGATTTCATAACAATCTCCGGAACAATAATTTTTGAAAGGAAAGGCTCCGGACACTCCGGAAACTCACTTAATAAAATTTTCGCAGGGATGACAAAGAGGGGGTATTGGAAAGACCGTAGCAGAAACCGCCAAACAGAAGTGTCGTTTTCCTGCGCCAGCATGATCTGGATCAGGTTCCAAGGGACTTTCTCAGGTGGTTCCTTTATCGGAAACCCCCACCCCTAACGAAGATAGTTTCAGGCTAAGAAAATTCGTAAAAAATGTCAAGTAAAATTTATCATTTTAGTTGTTTTGAAACTACTGGATATGCTTACTGGGAATGATAGTTTGATGTGAAACTGTCAAAGCTATTTCTGCTTATTTTGAAGTTAAAGAAACCAGAACTGACTAACACAAAAAGAAAGGTACGATCCTTGAAGAGATAGAGGCCAGACAATCATTGTTCATACATACACCAAATTCCATTGGAAGGATAAGGCCTTGCGAAATTTAACTATTTTAAAACGTTATTCCATTATTCACGGAGCATTACTTATTTTCGCTCTGGTAACTACAAACCAGGCGGTTTCTGCAGAGAGCGTAAACCGATACCGTTCCCACTACAAGGCAGCTATACTGGCTGATGCCGAATCCGGACGTATTTTACTACACGACAGGATGCATCAAAAAATTTATCCTGCGTCACTGGTAAAAATGATGGTTGCGCTAATCGCGCTTGAGGAAATTGAATCCGGACGAATCAGTTTACAGGACAAGGTAAAAATTTCTCGCTGGAGCAGCAAAATTGGCGGACACCAGGTTTATTTAAAGCAAGGTGAAGTTTTTAAGTTCAGAGAGTTGATGAAAGCCACAGTCATTTCATCGGCAAATGATGCAGCTGTAGCTGTGGCTGAGCATGTTTCCGGGCAAGTAAAGTTTTTTCTCAAAAAAATGAACGAACGTGCCGATGAACTTGGCATGAAGAAAACACGTTTCTATTCAGTACACGGTCTACCACCGGGGCGCGGCCAAAAACTTGATGTGAGCAGCGCATATGATTTGTATTTGCTGGCATTGGAACTCTTAAAGCATCCACTGTACCTTAGTTGGTCTTCAATCCGTCTGGATACTTTCAGAAACGGGACGTTCCAACTATTGAACACCAATCATCGGATGATCCGCAATTATCGCGGCATGGATGGAATGAAAACAGGATATCATCGGCGAGCCGGTTTTAATCTGGTTTCCACTGCAAAGCGGAAAGGACAACGCTATATTACAGTAGTTTTAGGAGCAAAAAATTCAAGATTGAGGAGCAAGGCTACCAAAAACCTGCTCGATTATGGTTTCGAAAATTATTTAAAATATGAGTTGAACAAGAAAGGAGATACTGTTCCATTTTCAGTAAGTGTAGAAAATGGAGAAGCGGAAGGTGTTTCTTTACAGACAACTGATGCAGTCACCATTTTACTGAGTCAGGAAGAACACAAACGACTGGAAATCTGGCCTCAGATCCCCCAACAGATCACGGCACCTGTTAAAGTTGAACAACAACTAGGCAGCCTCGAATATCGGCTGGATGGCAAATTGTTGGGACAAGTTAAACTGCAAACCGAAAATGCTGTTCCAGTTCAGAGTTTCTTATCTGGGGGGTTTACCAGCATGCTCACAAACTTGAGCGACACAAATTGATTTGATCCTGCAGTTTCCGGGCTGTAGTCCCTGCCTGTTGTGCAAAATCCTCTTTTGAGGAGCATACAGTATGCTGCGAGAGGTACTGATCAAGTATGGGATTTTCGAACCATCATCAGCGTAAAAAAGCGTATTTCTTAAATCCCCTCCCTGTGTTCCAATTCCGGGAATTAGGTATGGCATCCGTCCGGAAATCTCTCGTATTGCAGCTATGTTTTCCGGTCGGGTGGCTCCCACAACTAAGCCTGCATTACCGTAAATATTCCATTCCCGTACTTTTTTTGCAACCTTTAAATGTAAATCCGGAAGCTGAAAGTCGTTGGCTCCAGAATTAGATGTTAAGCACAGAACGAAAACACCACGATCCGGATTATCTAAAAACGGTTCCAATGCATCATGTCCCAGATACGGTGTTACTGTTACCGCATCACAACCAAAAGTTTCAAATACTGCCTTTGCGTACATCCGTGAAGAGTGCCCTACATCCCCCCTTTTTGCGTCACCTATAACAGGAATTTCAGGAGGAATTTTCTGAATTAATTCCTGCAATACTTCCATTCCGGAAGGCCCTAAAGCTTCAAAATAGGCAAAATTAGGTTTAAAAACTGCAACATGATCTTTCGTTTCATTTACAATTTGCAACAAAAATTCTAGTAAACCTTCCTGAGAATGAGGCAGATGCTCTGGGATTTTCCCCCAGACTGGATCAAGGCCAACACAAAGATAGGTCTGTCTGGCACTAACTCGTTTTTCCAGTTTTTTAAAAAAAGTCATGATTTAGTAAACAAAAGCATAAATATCATTTTGATGCTCTAAGTTTGTTTTGGAGACCATAGTACTGACAACAGCAAATTTGAACTACTAAAACAATGACATTTGCTGTGGCTCCTGTTTTTTGGGTTGGCTGTTCCAGTCGACACTTACCGTTTTAATACCGCTTCGTGAATCATAATGCAGTTTACCGTTTTCAAGGGCATAAAGATGCACATCACGAGTTACTTCGACATCTACTTTACAATACGCAATGATTTTATCCAGTTTGCCTTCTTTGTACCACTTCAGGGCCTGCAGGCCATCTGCAGATTTTCCAGTTCCAAGTGTTGGGCGTGCAATGGATTCAAGTTTGAGACGGTGACCGAGAAGTTTTTTCAATTCAAGCAGCATGTCAAAATTTTTCAGTCCGGCCAACTCTGTGTGAAGACGGGAACGTTCATGGGAGTCTGCATAGCGGACTCCGGCCACTACTCGATAGTCAAAACCAACATGGTTGAATCCTACAATTTGATCTGCACGATAAAAATGATCGACCATTTCCTTAATTTGGTGTTCAATATAGACATGGAATTTTTCATCGAGTGTGTCCCAAATCACACCTATAGACATTCCCATGTCTTCTATGTTACCCCATCCGCCAACTTCATCGGCAGAATACTTGGTTTCCAAGTCAAAATAAAGGATTCTATTCATAGCTCAAAATCATTAGTTGTTTGTTGAAAATTGGAAAATTACTACACCTTGTTTGAAGTGCCTCCGGACGCAGATATTTCTCTGATTCGCAGAGCATTCCGCAGAAAAGCTAAATCATGTCATCCGGACTTATTTCAGCAAGTGTCCGAAGAAGAACGTAAACGCCAACAAAAGATCTTCGTACGTCTTTCTCAAGCCTATGAAGTTCTTGCAGATCCGGAAAAACGTAATATTCTGGACCGACAACTTGGAAAGTCTGGTGCAAAAGCTTCACAACCACATGACCAGAAAAATAGAACAAGCTCAAGTTCTTCTTCAAGTAGAAGAGGTTACAAACAAAAACCAGAGTTTCGTGGCAATTCTCATGAATCTGCTACTTTGGAACCGGATGACACTTTAGAAGATTTACTACGGGACGCTGGAGAAATGCTGGGACAATTCGGATTAAGTTTTAGGGATCCGCTGGAAATATTTGTGGACTGGGCACGGCAGATTTTTCAGGAAGTGACTGAGTCCTTTGAAGATAACGCAGATTATAGAACAAGTACAGAAAGTTCAAACCATAAAACGCAGACAAAATCGTATACAGATAAAGATCCGTTAGACAACATTGAAGCAGAATTGAAGCGTTTGAAAAACAACAAGTTAAGGCAACTTCAAAATCTGCATTTTCTGTTCGTTCAAATATTAAAGACACTGATATTGAACAAGAGTTGCGAAGTATCAAAAAAAAATATAAACTTTGAGCAACTACTTTTTTTCTGAAATTTATGGATATTAACAATAAAGCAAAGATTGTCATTCTGATTCCTTGCCTTAATGAAGAAATAACTATTGGCAAAGTGATCCATGATTTTCAGGATGCAATTCCTGAAGCAAAAATCATTGTTTTTGATAACAACAGTACAGACCGCACCGCAGCAATCGCACGAGAGTGTGGAGCAGAAGTGATCCCGGAATCGCGTCCCGGCAAAGGGCATGTGGTTGCAAGTATGTTCCGGAAAGTGGATGCGGATTATTATGTGATAGTTGACGGTGATGACACATATTCTGCAGAGCATGTCCGGAAACTGCTGGAACCGGTGATGAAAGAACAAGCAGATATGGCAGTTGCTGTGCGTTTAGCAGAATACACCGCAACGTCTTTCCGGCCGCTCCATGTTTTTGGCAACAATTTGGTACGCAGACTGGTCAACTGGATTTTTAATAGCAACCTCTCCGATATTATGTCCGGCTATCGTGCATATAGTCGGGAACTGGTTCAATCCATTCCGATTCTTTCCTCCGGATTTGAAGTGGAAACAGAAATGACAATTCGGATACTGGATTATGGATTCCGAATTAAAGAAGTTCCGTTACCATACCGGGAGCGTCCGGAGGGATCTGTTTCAAAATTACGAACTTTCCATGACGGTTTTAGGGTGCTTGCAGAAATTGCCAGAATTGCGAAAGCTTACAAACCTTTTACTTTTTTTGGGGGTTATTGGACTGGCTTTTATATTGGCTGGAGGAATCTCAGGAATCTGGGTTATTCTGGACTATCTGGAAGATGAATATGTAAACAAGGTCCCAACTGCAATTTTGGCAACTGGATTTATGTTGTTAGGGTTTGGCAGTATGGGGATTGGAATTTTGCTGAACACTATAAGTTACCGTTTTCGAGAAAATATGCGTCAGTTGCACAAAATAATTCGCAGCAGGTGAAGAAGTAAGTTTTCAGGTTTCAAGTTCAAATATTGTTTTCTATACCCTGTAAACTGAAACGTGTTACCTTGATTTGGCGTAAGTGTTGCTAAAACTTCCAGCGGTAGGCAATTTTTAACGATTCTTTATTCTGGGCAAATAACCAACCTGCAGGAGATTGCGAAAAACCCGTGGGGGAAGCATCATCCTCTGGACGAGGGGCACCGGGATCCCATACACTACGTGTACCTAGCATAATCCCTATCAATGCTCCTACAACAGTACTGGAGCCTATAGTGCGGAATTGCTGACGAGTGTTGGTTTCTTTTCGAATAAACGCGAACCAGGTGCCAATCATCAACCCGGTTCCTGCACCATAACCTAAGTTAGAGGGGACAGCTTTTCCTTCTTGTGATAATAATTCGCGACGGCCAATCAGATCGTCTTTCAAAGTTGATTCACTTTCATCAGAAAACGCACCTTCATCAAGATATTGATCAGTTGAATCAAACTGGGAGTCGAAAGGATCTTGAGGGTCTTGTGTCTGCTGGGTTCCAAAATCTTGAAACCCTCCGGAACCAAAATCACCGCTTTGGAAGTCATTGTCGCCGAACTGCCCAAAACCGAATTCATCGCCTCCATCTAACATGAGGGGATCATCGTCAATCTCCTGTGCTGCTAAATCAAATACAGGCGATACTACACAAAAAAGGACTGTTAAAACTAAAACAAACCGTCGAATGGCGGTAAAGAAGAACATGAAAAAGAGACTAATAATTTTGAAAAAGATTAAAATTTGAAATAGACTTAAACTTTTCAGCTAATTTCACAGTAGCCTAAATGCAATTCTCATTCAAACTCAGAAAAACCGTCTTTAACTCTTTTTTTAGTTAGTAGGTTATTATATTCATATTCCTGCATTTGTTGTTAAAAAAACCGACCAAGCACTCGATGGAATGACCTGTAACGGACATTACTCAAAATATAAATCCTGACTGCTTTTCAATAATGAAAAAACTTACCCTCTGGAAAATAAAATGGATTTTACCTTTCTTTTTTCTATTGATGATCACTGCTTCTTTGCAGGCACAGGAAACAGGACCTTTAATGATGAAGCAGGAGTTGGGGTACACCCTTGGCGGAGGTGTTTTCGGAGCAGGTTTAGGTGTTGTTGTCTGGTTCATGGATCCCCTGAATCCAAGCGTCACCTTGAAAAGTACGGTTAAAAACGGTTTCATTGCCGGAACAGCATTGGGTGCATTATTTGGATTTTATATGCTGCAGAACGCAATCATAGTACCCTCAGAATCAACCTTGCCGGAAAATTTGGATCAACTCATAGGAAATGACAACCTTATACGGCCGATTCAAAGTTCAATTATTTCTCAAAATGAAATCAAATCTGTTCAAAATTTCAGGATCCCTATTTTCCGATTCCGATTTTAGGATACTGTAAATATTTATTTTTACCAGGCACATGAGACAAAGGCTGAAAAAAATATTTGTTATAGTTGTTTTACTAGGGTGCATAAATCTTCCTGTGATTTCAGCACAGGAAGAGNTCATTCCACTTGGTGGCCCCAAAAAACCGGTAATGTACTCTGTTTTTTGGAACACACTTTGGGGCTCAGCATGGGGAGCCACGATGGGTTTTTCTTATCATTTAGTTTCAGGAATTCAGCTCAGAGAGTCATTGATTACTTCTACAACAATTGGTGGAGTACTTGGCTACGGACTGGGGATATACCTGGTTGTAGGGGGCTTAAGTTTTGACAAATCCTATCTTCTTGAACTACCCTCTCCGNAATCTAGTACACAACAACCAAATACAGCTTTCATTGAATCTGAGATGATGCCGCTATATTCNCGTGCAGTAAAACCTGCTCCTTTAAAGTGGGAGGTTCCAATTTTCGCATTCCGTTTCTGAATAATATTTCTTCAANTTATCATGGAATNTCAGGGACTTCAGACCTATTCGTCCTTTCTACATGAAAATCGCAAAGAACTCACGATTCTTCTTTTGTTGGGAGCACTNGCCGGAGCNGCNTATTATTTATTTTCCTTCAGCGANCCACCTGAAAATATTCCTTTTGAAGAAAGAGGTGTGTTGGANCTGGAGNAGATCACAGTAAATGATTACCAATTGGAGCGGAGAAGTTGGAAGCTCAAAGGCAAAAGGGCCGTTATTTCGGAAAAATCCAGTCGTATGCGTATTGAGCAGGTAACGATCTGGGTATTTGTTTCAGACAATTCTTCTGTCAAACCTACACCAAATTTGCCTCTATCAACCAACCCTCCTACTCAGGAGGTTGATCTTTTTATTACTGCTGAGCAGGGCTTGATAGAGTGGGACGATAACAGGGTAACACTTACTGGGAATGTAGTGCTTTTGCGGAATGACGGCTCTGAAGTTCACACAGAAACTGCAATCTATAATGCAAAACAAGAGATTCTTACTATCCCCAAACCGGTGAGAGTATTACTGGAAGGACACACTTTGCATGGAAGCGGCCTCATATACAATGTTTCAAAAGGAGAGTTGAATCTTAAACAGCCGGTGTTGTTACGGCATGAATGAGAAGTGCAGAGAGATGAATGAGCGGCATCCGTTCATTTATGATGAACTTGTAAAAAGTAAAGAAACACTCTCTTATTTTATTCATTTTTGGTGTGCCCTTAAAATGTCAAAATTCAACATTTGTTTTTATAACTCACCAGAAATAATGTAAAGCTAATGTTCCTTCCAGACTTCCAAGCTGTTCTATTTCCATCCGGATATCCCAGTCTTGAGCAATGGTCAGACGTTGATCAAATCGAATGTGGAAATATTCTATTTTTGGACCGTAAATGCTTTTAAACCAACCTCCGTCGAACCTTATTTTCCAAATATCCAATACACTCCACAACATACCAAGATGTGGTGCATAACCCCAAGTTGTTGCCGGCCACGAATGATTTTTTGTTTCTCCAAAGAGATCTAAAAAAAGGTACTCCAAGTCTTTACCACCAATTGAAACTGACCTGCCAAAACCTCCAGCTATGCTAAATTTTCTGCAGGGTAAGCAACCAAGATGTTCACGTTCCCAACCTCCACGCGCACGCCATGACCATTCATAATCTCCGGATATCCCTGTTGGATTGAGGGCAAATTTTTGAATATTAAATAATTGGAATTGTGTTACTTCAAAAGAGTTTTTGCGTAACTGCAGATGCAAATCCAGCGTTACAACTTCTGCATTTTGCAGGTGTCCTGATTCATCTCCAAGTAAATCATGATAATTTGCCCAGGTACCAACTTCCAGTGCAGGTCCCAATAGCGAGTTGGAAACTGCACCAAATCGAAAACGCATAGGTGGTGTACCGTCAGTGGGGGCTTCAGGAATTTCTGCTGAAACGTTGTTTTCCAGAATTGGCAGTTCACTACGGACACGGAGCAGTACAGAACGCTCTTTTTGCTGATTCAGTGTGGGTTTGTCCCTTTTCACATACTGCCTGTAGTCCAGCAAAGTATCAATAATTCTTGCTCGTGACTGTTCCGGAAAGCTGCGAAATTCTTCTGAATCCAAATAATTTTCAGATTCAATCAATTTCGTCAACTGTTTTTGCTCCATTTCACTTAATTGAGCTGTGCGGTTCTGCAATTTTCTTTGTCTTGACTGAATTAGCTTTGGATCCCCTAGTAGAGATTGTTCTCCTGATTCTTTTTTGATATTTTTTAGTTTAAACACTACATCGACCGGAATAGCCCAAATTGCTCCGGAAGTATTGATTCGAGTTGTGTCGGTCCACGCCATTTCCAATAATTCTGCCATTCGATAAGCACAATTATCGAGGAAAAAATAATAAGTAAAGTTTACGTTTTGTAGCAATTCCCATGCATGATAGGCCACACGATGCTGCTGTTCAACTGTAAAATATAGTGGGTACTCCCACAAATCACGCAATTCATTTTCTCCATAAACATGATTAAAATTATAAAATCGTTCATCAGTAAATCTTCCGTCGTACCCCCCAAATAGTCCTCGTAAAGCATAGATTAAAGGGTTGTCATCAGGATTAATCATTGCCCCAAAATTCAATGTGGGCCTGAGGAGAGAATGTCCAAAATAACGGTTTTGCGAATTGAATTTGAGGAGTAGATGTCCAAATGTTGAAGCCGGATTTTTTAAATAAGATGAGACAAATACTATGCTGATTCCAGTTGCTTCTTCTAGATTCGACCAACGTTCAAATAGAGGGCAGGACAGTTTTGGTAATTCCGGAAAATCAAGATTACTGCGGAGCCAGTTGTAGCGGGCAATAAACTTACACCGTGCATGTAGATTGGGGTCCCCACTGAGCGGTGAAAGCAATGCTTTTAATGTTGCTTTAAGTTCGGCTGTCGGATCGATTTTTCCTTCTTGTGAAAGAAAAAAGCCGCTACTGACTATATCACTTTTAAAACTCCATTGNCCGACTGATTCNCCAAATGAATAAAAGTGTAAAAGTTTCAGCCAATAAGGATGANGAGNAAGTTGNCGCTCGTCAGCCTGTTTCCAGAGTGACAAAAAAACAGTTTTTTCATCAGCAAGCTCATGTCCTGAACTCTGTGTTATAAGCTGAGCTTGTATGCTGGACGCAGAGAACATTAGCCAAAGTAACAGCCATCGCCTCCAGCGAAATGTATGAGAAATAAACACGCGGATTTTTGATAAAGTGTCATTCTGTGTAGCTTTTATTTCTAACATATTTTCTCATTTAATTCTGTATCTTTGTAATTCTACAATTAATTCAAGTGCCTCAGACATTGACATGCTTGCTGTAAAATCGCATAGTAGGAACCAGATAAATGTCATGGTTTTCACAGATGAAGAATAAAATTAATAAATTGAATTTAACAACCAAAATTACTTGTTCAGTTGTATTTGTAAGCTTTCTAATGAATGTATTATTGGGAGGGTGCGGCGGAACAGCAAATGTTGTTGTGAAAAAACCAAAAAACACTTCACTTATAACTCCAAAACTTGTTTCGATAGAACCGAGAGACAATGCAATCACTGTTAAACGAAATGAAAAAATTGTTTTGAAATTTAGTGTTCCAATTGATCCTCTGACGCTTACTGTCAACACTGAAGATACGCAATGTTCCGGTACCATACAAATTAGCTCCTATAATTTCAGAAATTGTGTGCGCATGAATCTACCGGAATTAGAGGACGGTAATAAAAGAATCGTGCTGTCTCCCAAAGGAGTTTATGCTGCACAAGAGTTTCATCAAATACGTTTGAGTACTGAAATAAAAGCTATAAATGGTGCTTTGTTGAAAAAAAATCTTACAACTAAACTTGGATTTCGCACGACATGGAGCCAACAAATTGGGACGCAAGGTGACGATACCGGTTTTGCAATTACTGTTGATAAGGATGGTAATGTCTATCTTACAGGAAACACCAGTGTAAGTGAAAGTGGAGAAGAATCAGATTTATTTCTGGCAAAATATGCCCCAAGCGGTTTCTTGAATTGGATTCATCAACCTGGTTTTGGACGCTCAGTTAAGGCTGCAGTTTTGCGAATGAAAAAANCAGGTCAACTTAGTTTGAGTGGTCTTTCGCAGGGAAAAAACAATTCTGCTGTTATTAAGTTGACTTATGATGTAAATGGCAAAAAATTATCTTCAAAAGTAATCGGAATTTCTGGAACAGTATCAGGAAATGGAATGGCATTGGATTCGGAAGGACATATTTATGTTTCTGCCGCATCTCCTTTCAATTTAATGAAGATCCGCAAAACCGGTGAAAAAATGTGGGCGACTGAATTAAATCCAGGGATCAGTCTTCAGGCAATTGCCGCTGATTCAGGAACTGGTCTGTATCTTACCGGAAGTATGATGCGGTCTCTTGACGGGAATAAATCAACAGGAGATATAGATGTTTTTCTGCTGAAAATGTATAAGACGGGGCCTAAACGCTGGAGCAAAACATTTGGAACAAAGCTCGATGACTCGGGGACTTCACTGGCAATTCTATCTGATGAAGCAGTTGCGTTGGTTGGGTACACTACTCAAACTGAAAGTAATGGTACAGATATGCAAGAAAATTATGATGCATTTGTCGCAAAATATAATTCCGAAGGTACAAAATTATGGACATATATTTTCAAAGGCACGAAATCTGAACAATGTACGGTTACTTTGTGGACTCCAGAAGGGAACTTGCTGGTGGGAGGCTATACTGAAAGTAGTATGGAAAAGCAATCTCATTTCGGAAAGGAGGATGCTTTTTTAGCAATGCTGGATTCGGGAGGCGAATTGCTCTGGCTTCGGCAATTTGGTACACCGGAAAACGAACGCCCCTTAGGTTTAGCTATTGGAACGGAAGGACAAATATACGTTACAGGTTTTACAGAAGGTCGAATGGATGGAGCAAAATACAGTGGTGGGAAAGACATCTTTCTTGTCCAGTTTAACAAAAATGGAGAAAAACAGTGAGTATGAACTCAAGATTGAAGTTGTGTTTTCAGACACTGTTATGTTNTTTGATAGTTAATGAAGGATCCGGATTACATTAGATCGAAAAAAAGAGACAATGCTGAATCATAGAGAATTTTTTGGAATATGTTTGCTGATATGCAGTGTTGTTTTTGCGACTACAGTTTGGAGTGAGCAACCTAAAAATACTGTCAAAAACATTAATCCATCTCCGGAAATACTTGGAGCAATGATTCCGGAAATTCAGCAACAATTCATGAATGGTTTAGCAGAATATGCTGCCAAATACCAAGCCTCAACCAATGCTGTTCAAAAATTTTTACTGCGTCAAAAACGTCAACAATTTTTGGCTGAGCAACTAAATGGCAGGGTCTTAACAAAGTGGATCGGTCGTATTCGTACTCTACTTACTACTAGTAATGGTAAAGCTTATTTAGAAATTGAACTCGCAATGGTTCCTCCGGAAAATGCTACTGAAAATAAAACTGCTCCGGAATTCAGGGTCACGATGGGAACCTGGAACAATGCCTCTACAGATTTTGATTACGACACTCTGATCCTTCCCGGAACATCACTGCATAGCTGGCTGGCTAATTTTAATGAAGGACAGTGGGTATTTTTTTCCGGTCATAGTTTTGCTGGAGACGAAGATTATCTCAAAGAGGCAAGCCCTACTGAAACTGAAGCCATGCTCTCACCTCAATTTATTCTCAAATTTGAATTGCTGGACAGTGTTGATTTTCCTGAATCAGACCTCCAATTAATAGAGAGTTTGCCAAAACCAGAGACGCCGGTTACAGAAAAACTCAGCATATTGTTTCGTCCGGAATTGACAATTCGTTTTTATCAGGATTACCGGCTCAGCAATTACGATTGGAATTATCAGAGCTACATTGAACGTTGGAGCCAATTAGTATATTACCATTGGCGCAATCACCCACCGCAAGATTATTTATCAGGTTCCAAACCTGAAGGCGGAGAGGTTTTCGTCCAGGCTACCGTTGAAAAAAGTGGGATTGTGAGCAGTTATCAGGTCAATAGCATGGGTGAAATTTCAGACATCATGCGTGAAGCAGCAAAAGAAGCAACCCTCCTGGTCCCACTGCCTCCTCTTCCAGAGACGTTTCCTGATGAAGAGTTAAAAGTTGAGTTCCGCTTTGACCACCCTCCAATGCATCATCTGGCTGAATCAAATACAAATCAGGTGAAAGAAGTTTCGCTTCTTCAAGATAACAATTCAGTAGAAGGAGACGATAGTCTTTCAAAAATGGCAAAGAAACTCATGAAAAGACATCGTATCACATCAAAAATGGCAAAGAAACTCATAAAAAAACTTCGTCTCGAATTGGGCAGGTCATCTTTTCACGAAGAATTACGGCAGGAATTTTCCTCACATTTTCGACCGCATCAACGATTTGATCCTAGTTTGGAACTAAAAATAGAGTTAAGTATAGACCGTTTCGGTAAAGTGGTGGAACAAAAACTGACCCAGCCGGGAAAATCAGTAAAATTTCAGCTTGCCGTGCTGAATGGACTGAGTCTAGCACGTTTTGGCGACTTGCCTAAATCCTTACGTTCTGAAGCTCCCTATGGTGTGCGGTTAAGAGTTATACCCTGAAAACATGATTTGCAGCCTCTTTCACAGAAATGGCTCAAATTTATTTGCCAGTAATTCTGGAGTCACTCCCCCAATTTGTTTATAGAAAATCATACCATCCGGATCGATGAAAAAAGATTCCGGCACTCCATAAATTCCATAATCCAAGGCAATATTACCGGCATCATCATCCAAGCCCAGATAATAGCTTTTACCAAAACGGCGTGCAAATGCTTGTGCGTTTTGCAGAGTATCCTGAATGGCAATACCTATTACTCGAATTTGTTCTGTCTCCGAACCATATTTTTTGTGAAATTCTTCCAGAATATGGACTTCCACCTTACATTCTTGACACCATGAAGCCCAAAAATTCAGTAGCACAGGCGTACCTCTAAGTTCACTTAAATGGATTGTTTCCTCGCCTTTCAAAGCCGTCAACTCAAAATCCGGAGCAGGTCGCCCAACCAGAGGAGAAGGCACATTTTTGGGGTCGGTAGTAAACCCAAAGGCCAACAGAGCAATCAATCCAAATAAAGAAACCCAAACTGTCCAGAATTTCCAAGATGTCCAGAGCTTAGAATTATCTTTGGTTTTTTCCGGGAGTAAAGGAAGTAATACTACAAATAAAGCAAAGGGACCAAATAATAGTCCTGTAAAGAACCAGCCAATAAAGTTTCTATTTTTTTTTGATGCAAGGATACCACTAGAAACAGCAAATAACAGTGACACAAAAACAAGCGTCATAACTATCGAACCTGAGAATTCCATGTAATTTTATTAGGAGTTATTTAAAATGGATAGAGTTACAACACTGGGACGTTTGTTCCTTTAAACAACTTTCCCTTACCTTAGGTCCCTAAACGAAATTAGCAGCCAAAATTCCTAACTGAGATCCTGGAAATGGAATCGTTTCTGTAAGACAGCAACGATTTCATGATGGATAACTTCAATTTTCTGTTCGCCGTCGAGGCAAACATAGCGTTCAGGTTCAGCTGCAGATAAAGCTTTAAATCCTTGTGCAGTACGTTTGAAAAAGTTCAATGATTCNAGGTCAAGTCGATTCTTTTTTGTTTGTTTTTGACGCTGCTCCAAACGTACAGCAACGGTCTCAGGAGAAATATTCAGGAAAATAGTCAAATCCGGAGCATAAGGATTTATGCAATGCTCTACAATAGACTCAATGCTGCTCAAATTCAAGCCTCTGCCATAGCCCTGATAGGCTACTGTTGAATCATGAAAGCGGTCACACAGGACAATCTTTCCAGCTTTTTTTGCCGGAATTATTGTTTCTTGAAGGTGCTGGATCCGATCTGACAAATAGAGCAGCAATTCACTTTCAGGCTGTAGTTCTTTATGTTCCGGATTGAGAAGAATACTACGGATTTGCCGGCCAATTTTTGTGCCGCCGGGCTCTCTGGTTTTGAGGACAGTATAACCACGACTGGTCAGCCAGTCATGTACTTTTTCTAACTGGGTACTCTTTCCGCAGCCATCAAGTCCCTCAAAAGTGATAAGTTTTCCGGAATTCATGGATTTGGGGTATCAAAATAGAAAGGAAGGGATTTATTTCTTTTTATCGTAAATTGTGTAGACTTTTTCTTTTATTTCAGTATGAGATTTTTGTGCGGCCAGGATCACCTTGTCGCATGCCATCTTGAATTCTTTTATTTCTTCAGCATTACTGTGAGTTTCCTTAAATTTTTTGAAGCTGGCATACAGAATTTCTACGTCTTTTTTGAGATTTTTCTTTACCACAATTGCTTTAGGCAATTGTGTTTTTATATCATCTTTGGTACTGCTGCTGAGAACATCGGCTTCCACTATTTTCAGGGATTCTCCTTTTGATGAGATAGCATGATATTTTTGCTGCGTATCCTTTGGAGCCTTTTCAATAGTCTTTAGTGATACATCCTGTGTTTTTCCGAATTTTACAGCTTTTTCTCCTGTTTCTTTGGTTTCAGCCATGGTTTTACTCTAATTGTTATGTAAAAATTACAATGTTCCTCACGATAGCATACATTGTTATGCCTAAGGAATGCTTGAGTTGTTCTTTCAATTACTGTAAATTAACATGCAATTCTATTTTTCTAACTCTACCACCTTGTAAAAAGAGTAACTTAGTTGAAACGTTCTGTTTATTATGCTTAAAATAAAGAAAAAAGCCAAACCGGAAAAAATTCTTTTAGGAGATGAAGTATATATCCTCTGGCAAGACGGTGAAGAAAGCCATATCAGTTTTTTTGATTTGCGGGACGCATGTCCCTGTGCAAGTTGTATTGACGAACTCAGCGGTAAGAAGACTTTGGACACCGAAAGTATCCCCAAAGATATACACTCCCTGAGAAGTGAGTACGTGGGTAACTATGCTCTTCGTATTTACTGGAGCGATAGTCATGACACAGGTATTTTCCATTTCAAGATGCTCCGTGATTTTGCGAAATCTAGAGATTTTACATAAGACTGATTAAGCTTAAATTTATAATTTAAGGAGAAACATGGTTCAAATTGAAGGTGACTTACAGGCCGCTAATCTGAAAATAGCATTTGTGGTGGCAAGATTTAATGAATTTATCTGTGAACATTTGCTGGAAGGTGCCCTGGACTCTTTTGTGCGTCACGGTGGAAATAAAGATAATGTTACCGTGATACGTGTCCCAGGAGCATTTGAACTTCCTTTAGCAGCAAAAAGAATAGCCATGAATGGAAAAAATGATGCTGTTGTTTGTTTGGGCGCTGTAATTCGTGGTGAAACATCGCATTATGATTACGTTTGTGCAAATGCGTCCAGTGGAATTGCTTCAGCCTCATTGGAAACCGGAGTACCGGTTAGTTTTGGTCTCCTGACGACGGATACCATTGAACAGGCCATAGAGCGTTCCGGTGCTAAAGCTGGTAACCAGGGTCGTGATGCAACGGATTGCGCAATTGAAATGGCACGTCTTTTAAAACAAATATCGGAGGCATAGTAACTGCATCGAATAAGCGGTATACCGGAAGATAGTTGTTTAGGCACGGGTTTTTTTGAAATCTGGCCAATGATTCCGGTTAATTTGAAGCCGTAAGGAGGAAGATGAATTCTTCGCTAAAACATATTGTTTTGCAGTTGGAAGACTTAACTCAGCAGGACATTTCAATTGGTCTGGGATTGGATCTATTGGAGGCATCGGCAAAGACACGCAAGGACGTTATAATGATCAACGTAATGCGTGATTCCTTGACAGAAATGTTAGTTGAGGAGCGCCAGTGCCAATCTTTTTGAAGCCTCTTGGGTGAGATTGTTTTTCTCACCCGGAGCTGTCTTCAAAAACAGCTGAAGCTATGTTTTTCCTTCCTGATTTTTACGGTTACTTCTGAATTGGCTTCCTGCCAACTGTTTATCTCTTCTGCTTTTACCCGCTCTCTGATTACAACAAACTAAACGATGTTTGATGTAATTGCCTTTGATGCCGATGATACCCTCTGGCATAATGAGTCTATCTTTACTATAACTCAGCAAAAGTTTCGTGAAATGCTTTCGTCCCATGGACCTGAAGTAGTAGATCAAACTTTATCTTCAACTCAGTTAAAGAATCTCAAGCACTTCGGTTATGGAATCAAAGGTTTTATTCTTTCTATGATTGAGACATCGATTGAACTGACAGGTGGCAGTGTAAGCGGTAAAGAGATACAGCAGGTTTTGGATTTTGGACGCGAAATGTTAGCTGCCCCCATTGAATTGCTGCCGCATGTTCATGAAGTAGTTGAAGAATTATCCAAAAATTTTCACTTGCTGCTTATCACCAAGGGCGATTTGATTGATCAGGAAATAAAAATTGCACGCTCCGGATTGGCTGACTATTTTGCTGCTGTGGAAATTGTCAGTGATAAAACCGCAGAGACGTATAAAAAAATATTAACTCAACACAAAATTGATGTATCGCGTTTCATGATGATTGGAAATTCAATGCGCTCAGACATTGTACCAATTGTACAAATTGGAGGGCACGCAGTACACATTCCTTACTCTTCTACCTGGGAGCATGAGCAGGATCATCCATCCGTTGATATAAATCACTATTCGGAATTGAAACACATGGGTATGCTTCCAAAACTGATCAAAGAAAAAAAATGACAGTATCGCTACTGGAGGGGCGTAAAGTGGCGCTGGTACACGATTGGCTGATTGGAATGCGTGGTGGTGAAAAATGTTTGGAGGTACTATGTGAACTGTTTCCTGAAGCAGATCTTTTTACTTTAATTCATGATAAGGGCAAGCTTTCACGGACGATTGAGTCCATGCGCATCCGTACATCTTTCATTCAAAATATGCCCTTTGGTTTAAAAAAATACCGACATTATCTTCCTCTTTTCCCACTGGCGATAGAGCAGTTTGATTTCAGCGGATATGATCTTATAATCAGTTCCAGCCATTGTGTTGCAAAAGGAGTGAAACACGATGACTCAGTCTATCATATTTCTTACATTTACACTCCAATGCGTTATGTATGGGATCAGTTTGAAACTTATTTTCGTCAGCCTCGAACTTCTTGGCCTGTCAGAATTGGTGCAGAATTAATGCGCCCGTATTTGCAACGTTGGGATCGAAATTCGGCGAAACGTGTAGATACTTTTCTTTGCATCAGCCACAACATTCGCCGAAAAATTCTTGATTATTACAGCCGTGAGTCACAAGTTATTTACCCACCAGTTGATCTTTCCCGGTTTAGACCAGGAGACACAAAAAAAATTACTATCTAATGGTAGGAGCTTTTGCACCAAATAAAAGGGTGGATTTGGCAGTGGAAGCTTTTAACCGACTAAAGTTACCGCTTAAAATAGTGGGTAGCGGTCAAGACGAAGAATATTGCAGGTCAATTGCTGGAGAAAACATTGAATTTCTTGGTGATCTTTCGAGTGAAAAACTGGTAGAATTATACCAGCAGGCGCGTGCCTTCTTGTTTCCGGGCGAAGACGATTTTGGCATTACCCCGCTGGAAGCACAGGCATGCAATACTCCGGTGATTGCTTTTGCTTCCGGAGGTGCTTTGGAAACGGTAACTGAGCAAACAGGATTGTTTTTTAATGATCAAAAAGTGGACTCACTTTGCGCAGTAGTCGAAATGGAACGAATCTGGATGAATTTTACTCCGGAAGCATTTCAGCTTCAAGCGGAACGCTTTGGCAGGAAAATTCACAAAAATCAGATGGCTCATGCCATTGAGTACGGATACAAACAATGGAAGGACGGAATTTGAAAAAGTATATAAAATTACTTCTGATAATCCAGATCTACATGATTATGTTATTTCCCGCTGGATTCTTAAGAATACCGCCGGCTCATGCTTTTTTTGAAGAACAGGTTAAGTATGGCTTTGAGCACCGCTGGTTACCGATGTTGGTTGATACTGCTCCAGAAAAACGATTTCAAGCAATGCAGGCATTTATAACATATCCGGAATGGGGTCTGCCTGTTCTAAGAAACTCAATTAAGACTCCGGAATCTGATAATCATTCCTGGCAAATTGCGATGTTGATCGGTATGCTTGGTGACGCCTCAGATATACCGCTTTTGTTAACAAGATGGCGTCAACTGGATAAACATGAACGCTCAGAAGTTTGGCTGGGAGCAATGCAGCGTTTATACTGGAAAAATTATGTGCCTAGCGAGATTATTCCAAAACTAAAAAGTCTTTCAGTAAAATATTCGAAAAATGTAGCTGAAGGAGATAAAGACAGCAATAAGTCAGACTTACTTTATGAGATCGTCAATCCTGCTCCAGTGTCCCGCCTCATTCGAGTGTCCTTACAATTTTGGCAAACTCGAATTCAGGAAAAGCTTCCTGCCAAATATTTTTTGATTCCAGCCGGCGGCTTGCTCAAAACAACCATGCCGGTTCGTATTTTGCCGGTTGCACACGCCAAAAGTGTTCGTTTAGATTTCCGCATCTGGGAAGTTGGTGTTTCAGAACCGTTGCTTCATCGGACAGTTTCAATTCCTTCAACAGGTTTTTAACCCATTCAATTATATTAATTTCTTCTTGGCTGAATTTTTATAAGGAAAAAATCAATTATTTTTATAATTTGCTTGATATAGCACTAAATTAGTGCTATTTTAAGAAAACTAACAAAAAGGAGGGCGATGCTGAAATTATCAAAAAAGACTGATTACGCAATTATTTTGCTGACTCATTTGGGTGAAGAAGAAGTTCCTGTTAGTGCGCAGGAAGTGGCGTCGCATTACAAATTGCCCTATCCTATGGTGGCCAATATACTTAAACAACTAGTGTCTTCCGGATTGATTGAGTCAATTCGTGGAAAACACGGGGGCTATGTCCTGGCTAAGCCTACAGATGAAATCAACTTGGCAGAGATTATCATGGTCACTGATAGTCCCTTCCATTTAGTAGAATGTGTCCATGATGAAGATAATTGCAAAGTACATCAGTGCTGTCCTACACGACGACCCCTGCTTGCTTTACATCATAAAATTCAACAATTTGTCGAGGAAACAACATTAGCCGCGATAATGGAGACGCAAAACCAATTAACTTAACTTTAGAGGAATCTTCTTATGAAACTGCCCATTTATCTTGATTACAATGCCACCACTCCGGTTGATCCAAAAGTGGTTGAGACGATGATGCCGTTTTTTACGGAAACATTTGGGAATGCCGCCAGTCGTAATCATTCATTTGGTTGGCAAGTTGAGAAGGTTGTCGAGGATGCCCGAGAATCTATTGGCAAGGCAATAGGTGCCGGCGGTAAGGAAATTGTTTTTACCAGTGGAGCCACTGAATCAGACAATCTCGCTATCTTGGGAGTAGCAAACTTTTATCAAAAAAAGGGCAAACATATCATAACAAGTCCGATTGAACACAAGGCTGTTATTGATCCTTGCCATGCTTTGGAGCAACAGGGTTACGAAATAACCTTTCTCGATGTGGATAAAAATGGCTGTATCGATCTAAATCAATTGGCAGATTCTATTCGTGACGATACGATTTTGGTTTCACTAATGGCTGGCAACAATGAAATCGGCACATTGAATCCTCTCAAAGAAATTGGCGAAATCACTCGTGAAAAGGGAGTGCTTTTTCATACAGATGCAACGCAGGGTGTGGGTAAAATACCGATTGATGTAGAGGAGATGAAGATAGACCTTCTTTCAATGTCTGCACATAAGAT
>JGI24816J26688_1000058_pt1 | contig 22211 bp, 20 predicted proteins | sample METZYME_3_250m_FD_26688 | JGI IMG/M metagenome (IMG submission 26688)
GTATCCTTTGTGACCCCGCCCGAAATCATTAGATTGTCACTGCTGGCGTGGTCAGCGATAAATGAACTGTATTCAGTCGGTGTGGTTGTGGTGCCCTCTAGGTCCAGTTGCTCGAAACCAAGACTTAAGTTTAAAGAGTTGAACTCCGTTACAGGTATTTTTGTACGCACGCCGAATACACTACTGTTAGATTTATAGTCAGCACTGGTCGTCTCAGCGGTGTCAATATTTTCGTACTCGACGAAATAGCCCAGACTGACACCTTCTTTTGTGAAGTAAGGATTGGTGTAGGCGACTTCGTATACCTGCTCAACCGAAGATTGGTTGATCTTGAATTTCAGCTCTCGGCCAGAGCCGAAAAGATTTTCCCGATTGACTTCCGCCTGTAGTAAGACTCCGTCCGCACCCGCATATCCGACTCCGAACATGAAACTACCGGTTGCTCGCTCTTTGACTGTAACGTTAATATCGACCTGGTCAAGAGTCCCGGGCACGGGCGGTGTTTCTATCTTGACCTCATCAAAGTACCCCAGTCGCTGAATTCGCTCACGGGATCGTCGAATATCTTTCGCAGAGTAAACAGCCCCTTCGACCTGTCGCATTTCCCGACGGATAACCTCATCCCGCGTGGACTGATTTCCGCGAACATTGACCTGCCTAACGTAAACTTTAGGACCAGGATCAACAACAAATGTGAAGTCAACAAGTTTGCGCTCGATGTCTAATTCTGGCATTGCATTCACATTACAAAATGCAAAACCGATATCAGTGAGTATTGACTCCAGTGCAGTTTTTGCCAACAACACCTGGTGGCGAGAAAATGGTGCCCCGGAACGTGGTCGCACCCTACTAAAATCTTCTTTAGTAATATACCGTTGAGTGTCATCCAACTCGACTTTACCGAACGCATAAGGCTCACCTTCGGTTATCGAAATGGTTACGAAAATATCTTGCTTGTTCTGACTGATCGCAACATCATGAGAGTCAATCTCAAAATTGATGTATCCATGATCCAAATAATAACTTGTCAGCGCTTCCAACGATGCATTCAATTTTTCAATTGAGTAGTTTCTCTTTGATGAGAGAAAACCTAGCAAAGAATCTTGTCGGAGCTCAAGTAATTTGAAGAGTTCGCGATCACTGAACCTATTGTTACCAACAATCCTCAGTTTCTCAATTCGTGCCACGCGGCCTTCGTCGATCTGTAGTCGGATACGCACTCTACTGGCATCTAATGGCGTTACAGTAGATTCTATAGTGGCGGAGTAACGGCCTCGAGAAAAATACCTTTCACGCAGAGTTTTCAATAGCTTGTCTAGCACGGGTTGACTGAATATCTTACCATCGACGAAACCTACCGAATGAAGGGCTTCTTCAATTTCAGCATCTCGAATATCCTTGTTCCCCAAATACTCTATCGAAGCGATCGAAGGTCTCTCACTGACGACAACTATAAGTGTATTTCCGTCGCGTTTAAGTTGAACATCATTGAAGAATCCTGTTGAAAACAAAATTCGCACTGATTCGCGAGCAAGTTCGTCGGTTATCTTATCTCCGACTTTAACTGGGAGGTAGTTAAAGATTGTCCCAACCTCAATCCTATGAGCCCCCTCGACCCGTATATCCTTGAGCTCGAAAGGATCAAGTGCCTGCACTGGTCCACTGAGGATAACGAGTACAGTTACACAAAGTGCTTTACATAACAGGCCGAGTTTCATTGTTTCTAGAATTTGAATANATTGTGCACATCATTATAAAGTGCAAAGCTGATCAATACAGCAAGAACCGCGAAACCTAGCTGTTGCGACCTATACATAAATGCTTCTGAAACCGGTCCACCCTTAATACCCTCGATAATAAAATAGACCAGGTGGCCCCCGTCCAAAACAGGNATTGGCAATAAATTCAGAATTCCGAGACTGATACTCAGGATGGCCAAAAACGTCAGAAAAGCAGTGAAGCCGTACTCAGCCGATGCACCTGCATATTTTGCAATCGACAAGGGTCCACCAATATTCTTAGTTGATTCTTTACCTTGGACCATTTGAACAATCATCCCAACGGTCAATTTACTCAAAAGCCAGGTAGCCTCTACCGCACGAGTTATAGCCTCGCCAGCACCCAATCGAACCACCACATTGACATGATTGGCAGGTCCGACTCCAATCCGACCCACAACACTATCCAAAGAATGTATCGCTTTTGGAACCACCACGATCGTTTTTAGTGCTCCATTTCTGAGTATAGATAGCCGGATCGTCTGGTCCGGCCTAGACGATATAGTTTTGACTACATCTCGCCACCCATCGATGGCTATACCGTCTATCGTCATAAACTGGTCATTGACTTTTATCCCCGCAGCATCTGCAACTTCCCCTGCAATCAAGGTTCCGACAATGGGGGCTAATCGGGGCAGTATTCCGATCTGTTCCTCCAAAACCAGCGGATTCAACCGACCCGACTGCAACTCGCTCGATTCTATGGAAACCGTCTTGTTCTGACCGGCCCGTGTCACAACAGTAAAGGTTAACGTTTCACCAGCCTCAACCTGATTCAAAAGGTAGTAACGATGCTCACCCCAACTACGGACATTCCTACCGTTAATGCGGGCTATCCGATCACCGCGTTGTAGCCCAACTACTTCTGCTGAACTCCCAGGTTCAATATAGCCGATTACTGGCTCAACACCGGGAACGCCTATCCCGAATACTAGCCAGTAAAAGAATATTGCTAATATAAAATTAGCACCTGGACCAGCAATCACAACAGCCGTCCTGACCCACAGGTTGGCGGTTAAATGCGCGAGGCAGATCTCGAGGGTCTACGTCATCCTCTCGTTCATCGATGAACTTTACATATCCGCCAAAAGGTAATACGCCGAGCACATATTCAGTACTGGAACGCCGAGACCGAAATGAATACAGTGTCTTACCGAAACCGATTGAAAATTTGGATACGCCCACGCCGAGAAGACGTGCAACACTAAAATGGCCTAATTCATGGAATGTAACCAAGATGAATACAGCAACTAGGAACCAGCCCACATTTTCAACAACCGCCATAATCAGTACCCCGCGACTATCTGCTGCAATGAAGTGGCGCCTGCGTCTAACCTGTTTTGGAGGGTCTCACGAACCAGTTGATCCAGACGAGTTATAGAGATCAAATCATCAGCTGTCAGATTGCAAAATTTGTCCAGCGCACACTGGATGAAATCAGGAATATCTGTAAATCGTAGCCTACCCGCACAGAAAGCGTTTACAGCAACTTCGTTGGCGGCATTCAAAACGATCGGGGCTGCGCCTCCAGCCTCTGCAGCCTGACGAGCGATCGCAAGACAAGGGAATTTCCTGTCATCCGGGTTTTGAAAATTAAGTTGTCCCGCCCGAACAAGATCTAATCGCTCGACACCCGATTCAATACGCTCGGGATCCGCCAGAGCCGCAGCAATTGGTACCCGCATATCAGGGTTTGCTAACTGAGCAACTATCGACCCGTCTAGGTATTCCACAAGGGAATGAACAATACTTTCTGGATGAATAACCACTTCGATATTTTGAGGGCTAACCCCAAAAAGGACGCAGGCCTCGACTATCTCTAGGCCTTTGTTCATCATCGTCGCAGAATCAATCGAGATCTTTCGCCCCATGGTCCATCTAGGATGGGCAGCAGCCTGGTCAGGTGTAATATCTGACATTCCATCTAGTGGTGTGTTTAAAAAAGGGCCGCCAGATGCCGTCAGAATGATTCTTCGCACACCGTGCCGCAATAATCCCTGACCTTTGTCTATTCCGCCACTCATGCAATCCACTTGGGCAGCTTTGGGCAGACACTGGAATATCGCATTGTGCTCGCTATCGATGGGTACGATCTGGGCACCAGACTCCGCAACCAGCTTTCGCAGTAATCCGCCGAGCATGACCAGTGGCTCTTTGTTCGCAATTAAGACCTTCTTTCCGGCCCTAATTGCAGACACCGTCGAAGCGAACCCCGCGGCACCGGCAATTCCAGCAATAACAATATCGACCTCGTCAGCGGCGGCTATCGTGTTGATTCCTTGATCGCCTTCCAGCAACGCTACTGAGCCAAAACCATCGGTGAGAAAGCCACCCACATCACCTATCATCTCAGAAGAAACCGCAACCGTCTTCGGCCGGAATTTTTTGATCATCGCACAGCAATTTTCTGTACGCGTATGACTGGTCAAACCCCAGATGGAAAATCGATCGGGATATTTTTCGATAACCTCTAGTGCGCTTGTACCGATAGAGCCTGTTGCCCCAAGAATTGCGACGTTTCTTATCATTCCACTACAACGCTACTGTTGCGCTGTTTTCGCACAAAAACACCCAGCTACCGAATATTGGCGCCGCACATAACAGACTATCAATCCGGTCAAGTACCCCACCATGGCCAGGCACAAGTGTGCCACTGTCTTTCTGATGTGCTGAACGTTTTACAGCACTCTCTACCAGATCACCGATGACTGCCATTACAGCAACCGAAGCAGCGATTAAGCACCAAAATTTAAACCCAATGACCCCAACACTATTATTTTCCATCAGGACAAAAAAGAAGATGATCCCCGTTCCAATAGCACCCACTATACCACCCAGGGTGCCCTCCAGTGTTTTCCCAGGACTGATGCTCGGTGCCAATTTCCTGCGCCCAAATCGTTTACCAACTGCATAAGCAAATGTGTCCGTACCCCAAACAACGACGCAACTCATCAAGACCAATAAACGACCCTGATCCAGGCTCTGCTGAATTGCGATCAAAGCAACTGGGCCCGGAACGAGCAGTATCAATCCAAGAAGGAGTCCGGAGCGGATCTGTACTCTAGATTGCCGATATATCTGAAACAAGACACTGACGCCCAGCCCAATCCAAACCACTGATGCACCTAACGTCAGCGGTACCCAACTAGGCTCATACAATGCACTTCCAAGTAAAAGAACAGCAACCCCAATTGAGTATCCACCCCGCACTACCGGGGACAACCCTCCTGGGATCAATCGGCACCATTCCCACGCAGCCAATGCACTGACAGCTACCAGATATCCGATAAATACGGCCCCTGGCAGCCAAAGAATAACTGTAACTGTGAACGCCGCCAGCACAGTTGCTGTTGCTATCCGTGTTTTCATTCCATAGGCTCAGCGGCACAGTCTTGTGCTGTCAGGTAATCCAGAACAACCTGCCCTCAGCATCAGGTCGTCTTTGTTGGCACTACAATTAAAAAGCAGTCAGGAGGCTCTGACCTGTTCTTGAGTATTGCCAAATCTTCTTTGCCGCGTAGCGTACCAATTTAGGGCCTTAATAAAATCACCTTCGCTGAATTCAGGCCAGAGAACCTCAGAAAAATACAGCTCAGTATAGGCGAGTTGCCAGAGCAAAAAATTGCTAATGCGATATTCTCCCCCAGTGCGGATACACAGATCCGGATCGGGTAGTGTCGACGTGCTGAGTGCTTCAGCAATACTCCTTTCATCAATAGCATCTGAAGAAAGTTTTCCTTCAGCCACTTTCATAGCCAGCCTACGACAGGCAGAGACAATGTCCCAGCGACCACCATAATTCACCGCAATGACCAATTCGAGCTTGTGATTACTGGCAGTTTCGCGCTCCGTACGCTGCACCAAGTCTAGGACATCGGGTCCAAACGGTCCTAAATCACCGATAACACGAAGCCGGACCCCATTACTCACCAGACTGTCCGCTTCAGCCATAAGACTAGAAAACAACAGCTGTTTTAACCCGCTGACTTCTGCTGGTGGCCGACGCCAGTTCTCGCTGCTGAAAGCGAATAAAGTCAGTATTGAAACGCCATGTTTTCCGCAGCATTCTATGATATGGCGTAGGGCTTCCACCCCCTTTTTGTGGCCGAAAATTCTGGGCTGCTTCCTTTGTAGCGCCCAACGGCCGTTCCCATCCATAACGATCGCGACGTGGTATGGTACCTCACACAAATCTTGGCCTTGCATAAGATCAACTATATATAGCTAGATATTTGGCGAGATAATACAGCTAATCAGAGTTTAGTTTTACTAAACTTCCATGATCTCAGCTTCTTTCTCTTTGATCAGTACATCGATTTCCACGGTGTACTGATCCGTAAGCGACTGTATCTGCTCTACTCCCTTTTTTTCGTCATCCTGACCGATGTCCTTGCTTTTGACCAAGTCGCGGGCCTGACTTATCGCATCTCGCCTTATATTTCGAATGGCAACTTTCCCATTTTCTCCCTCAGTCCGTACCAGCTTAGTCATCTCCCGGCGCCTTTCCTCTGTTAGGGACGGAATTGGAATACGCACAACCTCGCCGGCTGTAACAGGATTTAGCCCTAACTGCGACTCCAGAATAGCCTTCTCAATTGTTGGCACCATGTTCTTTTCCCAAGCCTGCACTGACAGGGTACGAGCATCAGACACACTGATTGTTGCTGCCTGATTAAGCGGCACGTCGTTGCCGTAATAACTCACCACAACATGATCGAGTAGACCTGGGGTGGCTCGACCAGTGCGTATCTTTGCCAATTCAACCTTGACTGCAGCGATGCTCTTCTTCATGCGAGTTTTGGTGTCTGCCATGATTTCATCGATCATCGTTTCTCTCCCTTTTTAACTCACTATCCCTAGGAATCTGCGTACTTCTCGTGACATGGCCAATATTTTAATACTGTCCAAGTGGAATAGCAGGCTCGATTTCGACCTCTAGAATATATTAGTTAATTCAGCACATTACGACTCAATCCGGTAACAATCCATAGATGCTGTGTCAATTCTATTGCGGACCTAGAAAACCCGGTTATGTCTGGAGATGAAACCGAGTCCAGTTATTTAGATGGGATTAAGTGNCCGAATGACATTGGGACTCAGGCCTAANTCGACCTTAAGTTGATGGTCCTTGTTAACGCTGGATGANTGTTACGTTGATCGNGCTTATCTGAGTGAACAGAATCAAGNCATCGCTGGCAACTTGCTTNCTCGCAGAAGCAATCCGATAATTTTACCGGGCGATATCTACCGTTTGTATTGTGTTATCANACATAATCTTAAGCACGGTTAGCTTGCGCCATCACTTCGGCGACGAAATCATCATCTCTTTTTTCGAGTCCCTCACCGACCTCATATCGAAGCATCTCACATACCTTTGCGTTAACTCCTGCGATAAGATCACCAACTGTTATATCTGGATCTTTTACATAAGCCTGCCCCAACAAGGTATTGTCCTTCATAAACCTTTTTAACTTGCCGTCGACCATGCGCGCAACAATGTCGTCAGATTTGCCGCTCTCTTTCGCCTGCGCAACAAATATTGACCGCTCTGCATCGATAACTTCTTCAGGAACATCATCCTCGGCGACACAAATTGGTCGACTGGCTGCAATATGCATTGCGATATCTTTACCTAGTTCCACATCACACTTATCAATGGAGACCAACACACCGATTCTTCCTCCGTGGAGGTAACCAGCCACCAGACCGTCCGAAGATCTCAGTCTATCGAAACGACGTACAGAGACATTTTCACCGATTTTGGCGATCAACTCCTGACGTGCCTGATTGACAGAAATACCTGGACGAAGATCAGATTGTTCCAGTTCTTCCATCGTATCTTGATCACCTGCAAGTAGACACTGGGCAACTGCGGTTGCATATTCTTTAAACGAGTTATCTTTGGCCACAAAGTCGGTTTCGCAATTTACCTCAACCAACACACTCGAAGATCTGTCTTCCGACACAAGCTGGACGATTATTCCTTCAGCCGCGATACGTCCCGACTTCTTTTCTGCACTGGCAACGCCCAACGTTCGTAACAGTTCGATACCCTGATCAATGTCGCCGTTCGTTTGAGTGAGGGCTCTTTTGCAGTCCATCATGCCTGCACCGGTACGTTCACGCAATTCTTTGACCAAGGCGGCTGATATAGTCATGTAATGGTCCTCATCCGCTCCCTGTGTTTACCCATCATTACTTTTTTCGCTTTCCTCTAACGGCGCACCTTCTTCAATTAGGTCGGGTGCCGTCTCGGTAGCTTCTTCGGAGGCAACAGGAGAATCTGGGACGTCAACCGGATCAGCCTCGGCAACGCCAACTGTCTCTACGCTTTCAGAAACCTCTACATAATCATCAGCGTCACCAGTGATAACCTCTGGCAGAATACTTCTTGCCTCCAAAACAGCATCAGCAGCATGAGAAAGATAAAGGCGCACCGATCTTATCGCATCATCGTTACCAGGAATAGGATAATCGATTCCCTCTGGTGAGCTGTTGGTGTCAACAATACCGACTACCGGAATCTTCAACTTTTTAGCCTCGGCAACCGCAATTTTCTCGTGGTCAACATCGATAACAAATATGCAATCTGGTAGACCCGTCATGTCACGTATACCAGAAAGACTGCGGTCTAGTTTATTTCGCTCTCGCTCCAGATTGAGCGCTTCCTTTTTGCTTAGCCGGTCTATGGCACCACTGGTATTTAATTCATCAAGCTCAATCAACCTCGCTATAGAGTTTTTGACTGTCTTAAAATTGGTCAACATGCCCCCGAGCCAGCGGTGATCCACGAAGGGGCAACCGCATCGTTCAGCATGCTCCCGAACCAGTTTACTCGCCTGGCGTTTTGTCCCAACGAACAACACCGTTCCTTTTGCAGCAGTAACGCTTCCTAAAAAGTTCATCGCCTCTTGAAATAGAGGTAACGTAGCTTCCAAATTGATAATATGAATTTTGTTGCGGCTGCCGAAGATGTAGGGTGCCATCTTTGGTGACCAATAACGGGTCTGATGGCCAAAATGAACGCCAGCTTCCAACATCTGACGCATATTAATGTCTGCCATGTGATCTCCTTCGGGTTAAGTTTCGGCAGGTAACTCTATCGCCGACTCATCTGTTTTTGGACAAATGAGCACCCGGGCGATCGATTATGTTACCTGTCAGGATTTGGGGGCGGGATTCTATCCGAACAGTCTGGAAATCGCCAGTGTTTGATGTTTATGCATCATACATACTGTCCAGTTATGGCTTTGCAACTGTACTTTAAGGCACATCTGGTAAAATGTTCGTGTAGGATAGGTTACCCCGAAATGAGCGAAATTTCTGTGTTCCATGTCCGTAACGATAAAAACTGCCGCTGAATTGGCCAAGATGCGGGTAGCCGGCCAACTGACAAGGCAAGTGCTAGATATGATAACGCCTCACGTGGCACCTGGAATCACCACGGGTGAGCTAGATCAAATTTGCCACCGATACATCGTCGATGACCTCGGTGCGATACCAGCTCCGTTAAACTATAGAGGGTTTCCCAAATCGATCTGTACAAGTGTGAATCACGTGGTCTGCCACGGTATTCCAGGAAAAAGAATACTCAAACCTGGCGATATCATTAACATCGATATCACCGTAATAAAGGATGGCTACCACGGGGACGCCAGCAGAATGTTTGCAATTGGCGACGTCTCAATTCGAGCTCAACGTCTGATAAATATTACTCGTGAGTGTCTTGAAACGGCTATTCGTCTTGTACGCCCTGGCACCCGCCTTGGGGACATCGGCGCTGCGATTCAACAGCATGCTGAAGGTAACGGATTTTCAGTTGTACGCGAATACTGTGGTCATGGCATTGGGCGGGTATTTCATGAAGACCCGCAGGTACTGCATTACGGCACGTTTGGAAGTGGCTTGGAACTTTCCCCTGGAATGACCTTTACTATCGAACCAATGATCAATGCGGGGAAAAAGGAAACTCGCCTACTTCCGGACGACTGGACCGTTGTTACCAGAGATCATAGTCTAAGCGCACAGTGGGAGCATACGATAGGGGTTACTGAAGACGGTCATGAGATACTAACAAACTAGCCGTCTCAACCGGTCTGAATAATGTGGCTATCACGAAACCGTATCCTGGATACCCGGATCCTGCACCGGTTGATGGAGGATTCCAATAGAGTTAGCCTAGTCAAAACACTGNTGAATGAGAGTAACGGTGTATTAAGAAACTATCATCTGGGTGGTGCTCCTTCACAGGATATCGTCACTGCTCATGCCTGGTTTGTAGATCAGGTAATCAAGGCTATCTGGGAACATCATGCTCCTTCGGCGGAAAAAGGTCGCTCCGTCGCACTCATTGCCGTTGGTGGCTATGGTAGGTCTGAACTTCATCCAGGATCGGACATCGATTTACTGGTGCTCTTTCAAAAAGCACCCACTAAAACACAGCGACAAAACACTGAATCGCTGATTCGAACACTCTGGGATGTCGGACTTACAATCGGCCATAGCGTTCGTACACTTCGCGATTGTACCTCCCAGTCACGTAATGATGTGACTGTAATGACCAACCTATTGGAATCGAGGGTACTTGCCGGCGATGCTGAATTACTGAGCCAGCTCAAGTTACAAACCGGTATCGACCTGATGTGGCCAGCTGCAAAGTATCTAGAAGCCAAGATCGAAGAGCAGTCAGCCCGCCACCTACGCTACGATGACACTGCCTATAACCTCGAGCCACAAATCAAAGAAGGGCCGGGTGGATTAAGAGATCTCCAGACCATTGGCTGGGTTGCTCACCGTGTACTTAGTCAGCAGGGACTCCGTTACCTTATTTCTTACAATTATCTAACCGAGCACGAATATCGAGACCTGATCAGAGGGAGGAACTTTCTGTGGAAGATTCGCACTGCATTGCACTTCGCGTCGGGTCGAGCTGAAGACCGACTTCTTTTCGATTACCAGCGCGAGATCGCCCAACAATTTGGCTATAAAGACACAACAACGCTAGCAGTCGAGAAACTCATGAAACGGTATTACCGAACAGCCGGGGAAATTCGACTACTCAATACGACTGTACTGCAGCAACTACAAGCGGTCACGAAACCTAAACCAAAGGGCCGAAAAAATAAAGCTGTCGACCTAAATCGGCGTTTTTATATGAAGAACGCAGTTATTGAAATACGCAATCCCAATGTATTTCAAACATCGCCTTTTGCTCTCCTGGAAGTTTTCTTACTTTTACAACAGCACCCGGACCTCAAAGGCATTGGTGTAGACACTATCAGGTCAATTCGTAAGAATCTTTTCCGAATAGATGCCGGATTCCGCCAAGACCTTCGATGTAGAAGTCTATTTATGGAAATTCTGAAAGCTCCACTCGGACAGACACGGGCACTCCGACAAATGAATGCATACGGCATTCTAGGAGCTTACATACCCCAATTCGGCCGAATCATAGGCCAGATGCAACATGACCTATTTCATGTCTATACAGTCGACGCACATCTTCTCTTTGTCGTAAGAAACCTCCGGCGTCTTGAGATGCCCGANCACGACGCCGAGTATCCGGCAGAGAGTCAGTTGATGCGTACCATTTTCAAGCGCCATCGCCTTTTTATAGCTGCACTGTTTCACGACATTTCAAAAGGACAAGGAGGCGACCACTCCAAACTGGGCGAATCTGAGACTTATCGATTTTGCAGAAAACACAGCATGAGCGATTATGACTGTCATTTTGTTTCATGGCTGGTCCGTCACCATCTCACGATGTCGTGGATAGCTCAGCGTGAAGATACCTCAGATGTTGGTGTAATAGATGACTTTGCGCGCCTGGTCGGGGATCAGGAACACTTGGACAATCTTTATCTGCTTACGGTTGCTGATATACGAGGCACCAGCCCTCATGTATGGAACGAGTGGAAGGCGAAGCTTCTAAGTGACCTATACGACCTAACGACACAGGCTCTTCGTCGCGACGTTGGATCGCCGCTATTATCATCAGAAAGAATAGAGGACCTGAAAAATGAATCGTTGATCTATCTGGGGGACGCCTCAATCAAACAGGAAATGGCAGAAAGTGTATGGTCGGTAATGGAAGACGAGTATTTTCTTCGGAATTCTCCATCCGCTATTGCCTGGCACACGCGCCTCCTGGCATCAACCTCCATAGCGTCCCTACCCATTGTGGATACGATCAGTAATAGTAAATCTGGTACTACTGAGGTGTTTGTCTGCGCACCTGACTCGGAGCATTTACTGTGTAATGTGACGGCGGGTTTTGACCGGGAAAATCTAAATATTGTNGATGCTCGGGTGCACCGCACCTTTTCNGGCCTGGTTGTGATGACATTTGTTGTGTTGAATGTTGGTCGTAACAAACCGACAAAAAGCNGTCTAAATNCTACAAAANAGTCTTTGAGGGCGCAGATAATAGATCCAAAGCCTGGAAAAGACCCCCAACGAACTCGACTTTCTCGCTCCCTNCTGAATTTCCCTATAGACACAAAGGTGACATTTCCCAAGCCAAAAGATCAAAACAAAACGATTATGGTGATAACCGCCCAAGACCGACCTGGGTTACTCCATCAAGTTGCGAAGGCATTTATTGAATGTAAAACACATCTAGTAGGCGCTAAAATCAGCACCTTCGGTGAAAGAGCGGAAGATATTTTTTACATTACGGACCGTGACGGCCAACCGATAAACAACTCGAAAGAAAGAATGAAACTCGCAAAACCGTTTGTGCCGCATTGCCTTCCTAACGCCTTGATTTCCTTTGAACGACTCACATTATGAATACTATTACAGAAACTATTGTTGCGGCATACGAGAATCGCGNGTCCTTGACTCGTTCTTCAGCCAGTGCCGAATTAGTCCAAGCAATACAAGATGCGCTTAAACTCCTAGATAACGGTGACGCCAGAGTCGCTGAACCAACAGCTACCGGATGGGTGGTGAATGAGTGGCTCAAGAAAGCGGTATTGTTGTCATTCATACTTGGCGAAAATAGGGTATTAGAATCCGGGGATACCAAGTACTATGACAAGGTTGCCGGCAAGTTCGACAGCTACGACGATAGTCGATTTCAAACTGGCGGATACCGCGTTGTGCCTCCAGCTATGGTTCGCCACGGTGCTTATCTCGCGCCCAATGTCATTCTCATGCCGTGCTATGTCAATATTGGAGCCTACGTAGGGGAGGGAACCATGGTCGACACGTGGGCAACGGTTGGCTCTTGTGCCCAAATCGGAAAGAACGTCCACCTGTCGGGAGGTGTGGGTATCGGCGGGGTCCTTGAACCTCTTCAAGCTTCTCCTACAATTATTGAGGACAATTGCTTTATTGGTGCGCGCAGCGAAATTGTTGAAGGCGTAATCGTTGAAGAAGGCTCCGTAGTCTCAATGGGCGTATATATTGGCCAGAGTACCAGGATTTTGGATCGTGCAAATGGGAACGTCAGCTATGGAAGAATCCCCCCAGGTTCTGTTGTGGTATCTGGAACAATGCCAGCGAAAGACAACTCACACAGCTTGTATTGTGCTGTAATCGTCAAGAAGGTAGATGAGAAAACGCGATCGAAAGTCGGGATTAATGAGTTGCTACGCGATATCTAAGTCAATGGAGCAGTTCCAACAACTCACCGACATTCTTTATTGGAACAACCTCTAGCTTCTCTGGACCATGAGCCGCTTGGTTCGCTTGTGGAATTATGGCTTGTCTGAAACCGAGTTTTTTTGCCTCCTTAAGCCGCTCTTGGCCTCGTTGAACTGGTCTGATCTCGCCAGACAATCCTATCTCGCCAAAACATACTGTGCCAGCTGGTAACGGTTTGTCAAAATGACTAGACAAAACCGCTAGAGCTATAGCAACATCTGTGGCTGTTTCTGATAATTTTATCCCCCCCGCAACATTCACATAGACATCCCTGTTCCCCAAGTTAACACCAGCATGCCTGCTTAACACAGCCAGCAACATGTTAATTCGGCCACCATCAAGACCTATGGACAGTCTACGAGGAGCTGCAAGCACAGTATCATCGACTAACGCTTGAAGCTCAACCAGCAACGGGCGCGAGCCCTCCTGTGCGACCAGGACGACACTCCCAGGCTTATCTGTGTTATCTGAAGATAGCAGCATGGATGATGGATTCTCTACTCCCCTTAGACCTGAATCAGTCATTACAAATACGCCTATCTCATTTACGGCGCCGAATCTATTTTTGAAAGCCCTAACCAGTCGTAGGCGACTGTCCGCATCTCCTTCAAAGTACAACACGGTGTCGACTATATGCTCAAGCAATTTAGGACCAGCAAGCACACCATCTTTTGTTATATGCCCTATCATAAGAATTGCGGTACTTGTCGATTTGGCAAACCTCACCAATCGATCTGCACAAGCTCGCACTTGACTGATACTGCCTGGCGCAGATTCCTGTTCTGTGGAAAACAGGGTTTGAATCGAATCAATCACAACGAGTTTGGGGCCTGTTGACTTAGCAAAATGCAAAACCGATTCGAGTTCCGAAGTTGCTATGATCTTGATGTTTGAGCTCTCTATCTTTGTACGACCTGCCCTTAAGGCAAGTTGCTGCAATGACTCTTCTCCCGTGGTATAAAGAACCGAATCGGCAATCGAAAGACTGCCAGCACATTGGAGGGCTAAAGTGCTCTTTCCTATACCTGGTTCGCCTCCAAGCAGTGTTACTGCCCCCTCTACGAACCCACCGCCAAGGACTCGATCGAACTCCGCGGAACCTGTCGACATCCGGGCAACCCGTGCCACTTGAATGCTCGATAGATCTATTGGAACATTGTCTGTCGGGTCGATGCCATGAATAGATTTAGCTGACTGGGCAATCTTGGTTTCTGACAAAGAATTCCATATTCCGCATTCATTACACTGGCCAGTCCATTTCGGATGCTTGGTGCCACACGAGCTACAGATATAGGCAATCTTCCCTTTCGCTGGCATTACTCCAATATTTCCCTATAAGCGCGAATGAAAAGATTCGATTTATGGCGTCTGTATAGCGCTTGCCTCGGTCCAGCACTTAGGGCCAAAACAATTTCCCGCAGGTCAATACAAAGGCTCTGAAAATTCAGAAACATAGTTCTCAAACCGAGTGTACTCACCCAAGAATGTTAGACGAACGGTCCCCGTGGGACCGTTTCTTTGTTTTCCTATGATGATTTCAGCTGTGCCATGATCCTGAGAGTCTTCATTGTAGATCTCATCTCTATAAATAAAAAATATAACGTCAGCATCCTGCTCTATCGCGCCAGACTCTCTAAGATCGGACATTACAGGCCTTTTGTTAGGTCTTTGTTCCAAGCTTCGATTTAACTGTGAAAGTACCACCACAGGTGCAGACATCTCCTTAGCGATAATCTTCAGCGCCCTGGTAATGTTAGATACTTCAACAGCTCGATTTTCGCTGTTATCACCGGACTGCATCAACTGTAGATAGTCAACTACGATCATGCCAAGGCGCCCATGTTCCCGGGATAGCCTGCGAACGCGAGACCTTAGTTCAACCGGTGTAAGCGCGGGAGTATCATCAATAAATATCGGAGCAGTATCAAGTAATTCCACGGCTGAGGTCAGACGAGGCCAGTCATCCTTGGAGAGTTTTCCTGTCCTGACGTGATGGGCGTTAATTCTTCCCAAAGATGCAAGCATTCGCATGGCGAGTTGCTGGCCAGGCATTTCCATGCTGAATACTGCAACAGGCAGTTTGCTCCCGATCGCGGCATTCTCAACTATGTTCATTGCAAGACTGGTTTTACCCATCGATGGTCGACCAGCAATAACTACCAGATCGGAAGGTTGAAGCCCTGATGTCATGTTATCCAGATCGCCGAACCCCGTCGGTACGCCTGTAATCGATTGTCCGGATTCATAAAGCTCCTCTATTCTATCCAGTGCTTCTGTCAGAAGACCCTGCACCGGCACAAACCCGCCCCTCTGGCGCTTGTCGGCTTCAGCTATATCGAATACCAACTTTTCCGCGTACCCCAATAATTCTTCTACATTGGAACCTTCAGGGTTGTAAGCTTTTTCTGAAATCTGTGTAGAAACGTTGATTAAACGTCGTAATACCGACCGTTCTCGGACTATCGCGGCATAAGCGATGACGTTAACCGTCGCCGGTGTATTCTTAGCCAGTTCTCCCAGATAAGGAAGGCCACCGACCTTATCGAGCATACCGCAATTACCTAACCACTCTGATGTTGTAACGACGTCTACCGGTTGATCCGCAGCATGAAGGGCTTTTATGGCCGCAAATATCTCTCGATGCGCCTTGGTGTAGAAGTCCTCTTCTAAAACAACTTCTGCCACATCATCCCAGCGCCTGGAATCCAAAAGTAGACAACCCAGGACCGACTGCTCAGCTTCAAGTGCTTGCGGCGGTACAGGGTATTCGCGTCGGGTTGAAATTATTGCCTGGGTCTCTGACATCGGATACGTTCAAGAATTCAATGCGTTAGATGCTTATAACTTTACAACAAATCAGTGGACGGCTGTCACTATTCGGTTGCAGTATTTGACCGGACAAGGATACACGAAAAAGCCGGACATTTTGTCCGGCTCATGGGGTAAATAACACATACAACTCAGGATACTATTTCTTCCTGAATGCCCTCCCCATCTTCTATCTGTTCAGCAGTCACTACAACCTTCAGCGATTGCCTGACCTGTGGGTGGAGTATTATCTGAATTTCGTGTTCTCCTAATTCTTTAATTGATCCTTTTGGCATATCGATTTCAGAGCGCTGAATAGCCAATTCCGCGTTTTGTAATAATTCTGCTATATCTATCGCTGATACAGAGCCAAACAATCTACCCTCTTCGCCGGCTCTACGGGCGACAGTCACAGATTCTGGCAATAAGTCGACCTTAGCCTTTGCGGCATCCATTCTTTCACTATCTAGCTTTGCGAGCTCTTTGCGCCGTTCTTCAACCTGCGCCTTCGCATCGTCAGTTGCCCATGCCGCCTTGCCTTGTGGCACAAGATAATTGCGGGCATAACCAGATCGCACCTGTACAACGTCTCCTAACTCTCCAAGGTTTTGTATGTTTTCCAGCAGTATGATTTCCATCTCTCATTTTCTCCAAAACACTGGTCTAAAACAATCCTAATGCTGGTCACTATACGGAAGTAAAGCCAGGTAACGCGCTCTTTTAACCGCAGTCGCCAGTTGGCGCTGATAGCGCGGTTTCGTTCCGGTATTTCTACTGGGAATTATTTTCCCTGTCTCAGTAATATAGGATTTAAGAGTATCCAAGTCTTTATAGTCAATCTCGGATACACCCAAAGCAGTAAAACGACAGTATTTACGCCGCCGGTTGTTTCTCATGTTTCAGGCTCCTCAACTTCCGCAGCTTCCTCAACGTCAGAATCTGAGGCAGCAATCGAATCTTCATCCGCTGGCGCTGATTCCTCCAACGACGGCTCATCTACTACCTCACCATCCTCTTCTCTATCAGGGCCCGAATTCTCAGTGGTATCCGCTGCTTCTATGGGCTCGTTACTAAGCCTCTCAGGTTCAGATCCGACATCACTGCTTTCCCCACTTTGCACCAAGAATGACGGTTCGGTTACAGCACCTTTCTTTTTAATAACCAGATTCCTGATAACTGCATCGTTAAATTTGAACAAGTCGTTCATTCCGTCGAGCGTTGGCTGATCACACTCCACATTCATCAACACATAATGGGCTTTGTGAACCTTCTCAATAGGATAGGCCAATTGGCGCCTGCCCCAGTCTTCCAGTCTGTGTAACTGACCGCCCGCGTTCTCTATAAAGTCCTTATAGCGTTCGGTCATTGCAGGAACCTGCTCACTTTGATCAGGATGGACGAGAAATACTATCTCGTAATGGCGCATAAATTTCTCCCTATGGATCGAGCTTCCTGCTCTTCGCAGTGAAACAAGGAGTTAATTGGGTTATTTAGGGCAGCGGATTTTAACCGCCTTTCACTTCGAGAACAACTGACAAGCTATCGATTCGGCCGCTTAGCTACCAAGTCGTCTACGACACTAGGATCCGCCAGAGTCGACGTATCTCCCAAGTTATCAATTTCACTGGCGGCTATCTTTCTCAAAATTCGACGCATAATCTTTCCCGAGCGAGTTTTCGGCAGGCCGGGTGCCCATTGGATTATATCGGGTGTTGCAAACGGCCCTATTTCTTTTCGCACAAGATTAACGAGATCTCTCTTAAGTTCGTCACTGGGATCACTACCCACCATCAATGTGACATAACTGTAAATCCCCTGTCCCTTGATTTCGTGCGGATATCCNACAACAGCTGCCTCCGCGACCAGATCATGCAATACCAGAGCGCTTTCAATCTCAGCTGTTCCCATTCGATGACCCGAAACGTTAATAACATCATCGACTCGGCCCGTGATCCAGTAATAACCATCCTCATCTCTGCGTGCACCGTCTCCAGTCATATAATATCCAGGATACGTGGCAAAATAAGTAGATACGAAGCGATCGTGATCACCGTACACCGTTCGCATCTGTCCCGGCCATGAACGCTTGATAACCAAATTACCNACGCCCGCACCATCTACTTCNTTCCCTTCATCATCCAGAAGCGCTGGCTGGATTCCAAAAAACGGCCTGGTTGCCGANCCTGGCTTCAGTGGCGTCGCGCCAACCAGTGGTGTGATTAGAATACCGCCAGTTTCTGTCTGCCACCATGTGTCTACAATAGGNCACCGTNGGTCTCCCACAACTCGGTAATACCATTCCCAGGCTTCTGGGTTGATCGGCTCACCTACAGTGCCCAATATACGAAGGCTAGTACGATCAGAACTTAGCACGGGCCCATCGCCTAAACTCATCAGCGCCCGAATAGCCGTTGGTGCTGTGTAGAAAATGTTGACGCAATGTTTATCCACAATATTCCAGAAGCGACTCCCGTCGGGATAGGTTGGCACTCCCTCAAACATCAACGTAGTTGCACCGTTGGCCAAAGGGCCATAAACAATATATGAGTGACCCGTGATCCAACCGACGTCAGCTGTGCACCAATAGACTTCACCGTCTTTATAATCAAACACCAGNTGGTGAGTCATCGCTGCATAGAGTTGATAGCCCGCAGTCGTGTGCAACACGCCCTTAGGCTTTCCNGTAGAACCTGACGTATAGAGGATAAACAGGGGGTCCTCTGCATCCATTTCTTCAGGCTCACAATCTGGCGATACACTTGCCATACCTTCGTGATACCAGATATCTCGTTTTGCGTCACCAGGTACTTCAGCGCCCGTCCTCCGTACAATGATTGTGGTATGCACATCTGGACATTCCGCAAGCGCCGCCTCAACGTTTGCCTTAAGCGGGACTGGTCGNCCCCCACGAGGTCCCTCGTCTGCTGTTACAACAACACGGCAATCTGAGTCCAGGATGCGATCTCTTAACGAATCTGGAGAAAAGCCACCAAACACCACGGAGTGTACGGCCCCGATCCGAGCACACCCCAGCATAGCGACCGCAGCCTCAGGAATCATTGGCATGTAGATAGATACCCGATCCCCTTTTCCTACTCCGCGCGATTTCAGCAGATTGGCAAATCGGCAAACATTTTCATGCAACTCTTTGTAGGAAATATGCTGCTGTTCAGATGGATCGTCACCCTCCCATATGATCGCAGTCTGATCACCTCGGGTCTCAAGGTGACGATCGATACAATTAACCGTTGCGTTGAGTTTTGCACCACTAAACCATGCAATTGCTCCATTGACGTAGTCATAATCCATAACCCGATCCCACTTCTTGGAATAAGTCAGGTATTTCTCCGCCTGCTGCGACCAAAATTCTTCGGGACTTTCGATGGACCGGCGATACATCTCTTGGTAACGGGCCTCATCAATGTAGGCATCTTCTGCATTGCGTAAGGCGACCGGGTATATTCGGTTGTCATCCATTTTCTTCTCCCCCTAATTATTAGCTGAAACAATCACCCTCTAAGAATTTGAGACTTATATACCCAGAATATCAAGTATTGTTCAGTGCAATATTATACTCAGCGCGGTTCAATCAAGGCTCCACGTCAGATCTCCAGACACAGTTATCACCTAACCTGTCGAGCCATTTTTTATGTTCTAGAATCTCATCCTCACTGGCCGAAATGACTATAAATCTGTCGTCTGAAAAGTCAGTTCTGTCGCTGGGGTCTCCTGCCGAATCCCGATCGACATCCCGATCACTCTCTCCAAACTTCTGTTGCGGCTCACTCATGTCAAAAGAGAGGTCTGCTTGCCCACCAGTCATTGCGAGATAGACCTCTGCCAAAATTCTCGCATCCAGTAGACCCCCATGATGGGTTCTCTGGCTGGTATCGACCTGATAGCGTTTAGCTAAAGCATCGAGACTGTTTCGCTGGCCGGGATGCAGTTGTCGAGCCAGTGCCAAACTGTCCACGACTTGGCAATAATCCTCAATTCTTCCACGAGCCGAATCTATTAATCTAATTTCATTGTTCAAAAATCCAACATCGAATGATGCATTGTGGATAACCAGTTCACAGCCTTCAATAAACGACAAAAATTCTTCTAGGAGTTCTGAGAATCTTGGTTTGTCCAACAGGAATTCTGTGGTAAGCCCATGCACTTCTTGCGCTTCCAAGTCGACCTGCCTATCCGGATTAATGTAACTATGAAAAACGTGTTCTGTAATTCGACGGTCTGAAACCTCGATACAACCTATCTCGATGACGCGATGGCCTAGTTTTAGATCTAAACCAGTCGTCTCAGTGTCTAAAATAACTTGTCTCATATAATCATTATGGTCGNCTTAACTCAGGCTATCTAAGCAAACATTTGTTCGATCGCTTTATTGGCCAACTCATCTGCTCTTTCGTTTCCAGCTTCGCCAGAATGGCCTTTTACCCAGTACCACTCGACAACATGTCGCTGGGTCGATTGGTCCAGGGCCTGCCACAGATCCTGATTTTTTACCTGTTTGCCGTTTGATGTTTTCCAGCCGTTTCGCTTCCAGTTTGATATCCACACAGTTATACCATTCTTGACGTACTGTGAGTCGGTATAGAGTGATACATGGCTGGAGTCCGGAAGTGCACTAAGTGCCTCTACTGGAGCGGTTAGTTCCATCCGATTATTAGTTGTATTCGACTCGGCACCACTGAGCTCATTTACCTCCCCATCTCGATACAGAACCGCCCCCCAGCCTCCGGGTCCCGGATTGCCACGGCAGGCCCCATCTGTATAGATTACCCATCGTTCAGTCACTGCTCTCTACCGGTTTTCCTAATCAAATGCTGTAGTCAGGATTTGCGCGTTAACGTTTGGAGCCGGTGTCGTTGCCGGCCCCCTCTTAACACGCTCTTCAGATGTTTTGTATGAATGTTAAGGGCTTTGTTCTTAGCGACGAGAATATAGGCTCCAGAAAGCGCAGGCCACCATCGTCGGCCAGCCGACTCCATAAATTCTAGCCGACGCAATATAGATCCCTTATTGACAGGTGGCCGATAGAAATACATGGTCCCACCTACCGTTACAAACCCCAATAGGTTTATCCAGTCCTGAACTCTGGTCAACGGGAAGTAGTTTGCTGTCCACGGCATTTTTCGTTTATGGAATTTAAGGAACCGGCAGATACCCCAAATCCCAAAGGGATTAAGCCCCAGGACTACCAAATGACCTTCGGGTGCTAAGATCTCGCTGACTTCTCGTAATACTCCCCCGGGGTCTCTCCCGAAATCCAACGCGTGGAACAGGACGACAAGATCTATAGATCTACGTTCGAAAGGCAACGCGTCCCAATCAGAATAGACCTGGACTCCATTAACTTTACAGTCTCCCGAACCAACATAAATCCGTTCGCCACAGTCGATGTCGCCCAGCAAGTCCTGTTGTGTCGTCCCGATTTGTAATGCTACTCCATGATATCCATAGGGAATCAAATTGGGAACATGGGCACATGCTTCGTTAGCAAAACAGGTTCCAAGTTCAGTGTTAAACCAGTTAACCATAAACTACGACCCTAAATTATCCGATAGCCCACAACAAATTGGCTAATCAATGGAGGTTTATCGGTCATGATCTGTCAGTCGCTCTACAGCGATAACCAGTGAAGGTCACTGAGCCATGACGGACGCATGCTCTAGAACCCTTTCCATAACGAGTGCATCCTCTGTTCGACCAGCAGAGCGATAGTAGCTATTTCTGCGCCCAAAAACCAAAAACCCTTCTGACTCGTACAATTGTCGCGCGATCAGATTGTTTGGGCAAACCTCCAATAGAATTTTTATCACTCCGCCTTTACGGGCATCAGCGCATGCCTTTTTGACAAGGCCACGACCGAGACCTTGTCCCTGTCGAGTACTTTTTACAGCCAAATTCAAGATATGCGATTCTTCAGTGTAAATTGATTGAACAAGGTAAGCCACGACTTGATTGTCGTAT
>JGI24816J26688_1000063_pt1 | contig 21720 bp, 20 predicted proteins | sample METZYME_3_250m_FD_26688 | JGI IMG/M metagenome (IMG submission 26688)
CCTGATGATGTTTGATAAAGCACATGGAAAATAACTGGAATATAAACCGTATCTTTTTTATCCCCATTTGTGCGCCACTCAGGATTTTCTCTTAATAGTTGTTGTGCTTTTTGGATATATGCATCTCGTTCAGCAATAAATTCTGGGTTGGTAAGTTGTAATTCTTGCTCCAGTTCATCTGTAGCACATCTAATCCATTCACTATGATTGTGTTGTGCGTTCAATACAGCAAAGAAGGATAGAATGAATATTATTTTTTTCATAGGAATAATTGCAAATAATTTAAAAGGTATTATAGAGAATACAAATAAAAAATAATGCCTTATGCTTTAAACAATTTATCTGCTTCTTTATAATACGTGTCTACAGTAGCTAACCTCACATCTTCATATCCTCTAACTAAATCTGGTAGTTCAGAAAATTTTAATAAATTTTCATATTTTCCATTGGATATTTCATTAATGTTACTGGTGAGTATTGTTTTATAGTGATGAAGAATTTCTCTATCAGTTTTACGTACATCGCTACTAAACCAAGACATAAAATCAAACTTAGTTCCTCTTAGGAATTTCATTCTTTTTAGACCCATATATCCATACTTAAACCATCTAGGTAGAGCAAGCTTGCTTTTCACTCCAGGAATTTTATTCAATAATGGAACATCTTTGAACATTTTTAGAAATGGTGGATGAAGCATATAATAAAATTTTGCTGATTTTCCGAACTCTTGGTTTAATGCAGTATTTAATTCAGCTTTTAAAGATAAACGTGCTACTTCGTATTCATCTTTTATTGCCATCAGTTTGTAAAGATATTTTGCAACATTTTTAGTGAGTAAAGATGAAGAATGTTCTCGTTTCTCAACAGAATGAATTTTTTTAACAAAATTAATATATTCTTCCGCATATTGTACATTTTGATAATCAACAAGTTCAGGAACACGGAATTCTAGAATTCGTTTTAATTCATCATCTGGTTTTTTGATTTTATTAATTAAAGATTGAGAAACATCATCCAATTCTGGCTTTACCTCAATATTACCAGATCTATATAAGCTTAATGATTGCAACCAATTTGGATCAGCAACTANNTTTCTACCCAAATTAAANGCATCTTGATTCTTTTTGACAACAACACCATTGATTCTAATAGCTTCTAAAATGGAATCTGCATTAAGAGAAANATATCCAGATTGGTATGCAGCTCCAATAACAATAAAATTTGCTTGCATATTGCTAGCAAAAAAATGTTCAGATAATTCAGTAGCATTCAAAAGAATATTTTCTTTAGAAAATTCTTTAATAAGATCAATCAAATGAGTGGAATCAGGATATTCTTTTTTTGTAGATCTTACCATATCTCCAGTTGGTATTTCAGATGTAGATATAACAGATATGGAACGTTTTTTATGTAATCTAGATAGATTTACTGGATTTGTCCCTGTTAATAGATCAAATACCAAATATGCATCGGATTCTCCGCTAGATACCCTACTTGAACATTCTTTATCTAAATCAGTTAAGATTTTTAAATGAGATACTACAGATCCTCCTTTTTGACTTAATCCGGTTTGATCTAAAGAAACAACTTTTTTATTTTCCAAAAAGGCAGCAGTTGAAATAATCTGATTAACTGTTACCACTCCAGTACCACCGATTCCTAACATGAAAATATTTGAGCTACCATTAGTCAAATTTTTTGGACTTGGCAATCTAGAAGGATCAAAACCTAGATCTGGTAATTGTCTTTTATCATTTTTATCTGAAGGAATAACTTTTACGAATGAAGGACAGTTGCCTTCTAAACATGAATAATCTTTATTACAAGAAGGTTGATCAATTTGTGTTTTTCGTCCAAATTCTGTTTTGACGGGTTGAACGCTTAAACAATTAGATTTAACCCCACAATCGCCACAACCTTCACATACTGCTTCATTAATGAATATTCTTTCTTTTGGTTCAGGTGCTTTACCTCTTTTGCGCAATCTACGTAAGTTTGCAGCACAAGCTTGATCATGGATTAAAACTGTAACTCCTTTAATTGATTTTAATTTTTTCTGTACACTAACAATTTCATCCCTATGAAAAATTTCAGTATCCTTATCCCATCTAGATTGTTTAATCGAATCATAAGCACTAGGATAGTCAGTTGTGACGATAACTTTCTTTACACCTTCAGATTTAAGATACTTTGTCAGTTCAGGTAAATCTAATGCTCCATCTGGTTCCTGTGCTCCTGTCATTGCAACGGCACGGTTGTATAAAATCTTAAATGTAAGATGGGAGTTTGAGGCAACGGCTTGTCTTAGCGCCAATGATCCAGAATGGAAGAAAGTTCCATCTCCAACATTTTGGAACATATGTTCTTTTTCGATAAAAGGTTCCATTCCTACCCATTGTGCACCTTCGCCTCCCATCTGTGTTGTACCAAATGCTTTACCATCATCAACAAACATTGCCATCAAATGGCATCCAATACCTCCAAATGCATGATCACCTTCAGGCATTTTTATTGTTGAAGTATTATGAGGACATCCTGAACAATAATACATTGAACGGTTCGAAAAAGATTGTGCATACACTCGATTATCTATTTCATCCAGAATAGTGATTCTTGTATTTGGAGTATCAATATTGAATTTTTCAGAATATCTCTTAAAGATAATTCTACTTACAGTGTCTGCTGTTAATTCACCATAGCCAGGAATTAATTCATTATTATTTTCATCACATTTACCTACAATAATTGGCTTATTAGGTTTATTATACATTTCTTCTTTTAAAAGCATTTCAATAAACGAACGTTTCTCTTCAATAACCATTATTTCATTCAATCCCTTAGAAAATTTATCAATAATGGAAGGTTCTAATGGATAAGTTAAACCTAGTTTCAATATTCGAATACCAATCTTATTTAAATAATCGTGTGTCCATCCCAATGAGTCAAAAGCTTCCATTACATCATAATATGTTTTTCCAGAGGTTACAATACCGATTGTATCATTTTCAGAACTAACAACAATATTGTTAATCTTGTTTGCAGAAGCAAAATGCTTAGCAGCTTGGATTCTTCCTGAATGAATTTCTTTTTCAGTTGGTAAACTATACTCACCAACTAATTTTTCGTTCTGAGTATGTGCCCATGGTTTACCATTATAAGTAAAATCTGGTATTGTAATTGAGATTCTATCAGGGTGTACAAATGCACTTCCAAATCCATCAGCAATATCTGTTACAATCTTAAATCCAGACCACAATCCAGTAAACCTTGACATTCCATAAGCATAAAGTCCTAAATCCAAGATTTCTTGGATATTTCCTGGATAAAAAATTGGCATCATTGCATCAAATAATGCCGGTTCTGATTGAGAAGGTAAGGTAGACGATTTACAAGCAGGATCATCCCCTGCTACTGTAAGGACGCCTCCATTGTTTCCAACTCCAAGATAGTTTGCATGTCTAAAGATATCTCCAGATCGATCTACTCCAGGAGCCTTTCCATACCACATACCAAGAACACCATCGTATCGCAATTTTGAAACTAGATTTGCCATTTGGCTACCATAAATCATTGTAGCCCCTAAGTCTTCATTAACTCCAGGAATAAATTTTACATTGTGTTCATCAAGAATTTTTTTGTTCTTAACTAGATTTATATCTAGTGTACCTACTGGAGATCCTCGATATCCTGAAACAAGAGTAGCAGTATTCAAACCTGCAATTAAGTCTAGCCGATGCTGATCTAATAATAATCTTACTAGGGCTTGAATTCCTGACAAAACGATTTTGCCATCACGTAAGGTATATTTATCATTTAAATCAAAGTTATTTTTTAGGACTTGTCCTATCATGATATTTCAGCTATAATTTAAAGATTTCTTTGATAGATTCTATAACTTTTTGAGGAGTTTCTTCTTGAACAAAATGACCTGCTTCTGTCTTCACGATTTTTGCTTGAGGAAGCAATCTAGCAGTACGTCTTCTCAACTTCCACATTACCGGATCATTCATACCCCAGACAATCTGAGCTGGTCCATTATATTGTTGTAAAAATTCTTCAATTTCTTTCTCAAGTGGAACACTAGGATGATTCATGTTGTTGGGAACCATACGAGCAAGAGCTAAAGGACCACTATTATCTCTCATTTTTCTTAATGGATACTTGTATGCCTTAACAACATCTTTTGAAAACGACCCTGGAACACCTTGAAATTTATTTAAAGCAGATAAAGGAAAATTNAATACTCTGAATAGTAAATTGCTTACAATAGGAAATTGAGAAAGCGCGTGAAACCATGTTGGGTTAAAACCATCTTTAGGTGCAGTAATTGCGGTATTCATCACAATTAATCCATCAATTTTCTTTCCAGCTTTCATTGCACCTGCAACTCCAATCATTCCGCCCCAATCATGAACAACCATACCAATTTTCTCTTCTTTAATCTGGTTGAAAAAATTAGCCATCCATTCACTGTGAGCAGCCAAGGAATGTTCATGAAGTTTTATTTTATCAGAAAATCCAAATCCAATTAAATCAGGTACAATTAATCTTGCCGAAACACCATCCAATTTATTTANAATTTTTCTGTACAGATATCCCCACATTGGATTACCATGAACAAATACAATTGGTCTTCCAGTTCCCTTCTCCATAACATGCATATTCTTCCCGCCAACATTAACAGAATAATGATTGTAAGGCAACTGTTTGANTAGCCAGTGTGGAATTTCTTTTGAATAATCTTTTTCCATAATTAATATGAATTTATAAAAAAAATTGAATAAAATACTTTTTAGTATTGACTAAAACAGAAATATTTAGATAACTTCAGCATACGCCAGCCGATTATGCTTTTCGAAAACGGATTGTATTTGTTTAAATAGCCTTATACTAAGGCTTTTCTTGTCCATTAGAACAAGATAGTGATGTTAATTTTTATAACTAAGGGTAATAAATAGTACTAAAATGGCAGAATTAATTGAAATAGATTTTCCTAGAGAATCCGAAAAAAATCCAACACTTGATCCAGATATAAAGAGTCAAATTCTTGATTATAATATTAAAGAATTAGACGAAAATAAACAGGAAGAGTGTCCAGATGAATTCAAAATAGATAATTACTATAAAGAAGANGCACTAGGGAAAAATGTCTTACAGCAAAAATATCTTGCTCCATGGGAAAAACATCCATGGGACCTCTGGAAACGTCAAGCCAAAGCATTAGCAAGTATTGAGAAAACCAAATCACTCCAGGAAAAATGGGAAGCAAAATTCTTTGATACGCTTCTAAACTTTAAGTTTGTCCCAGGTGGTAGAATTATGCATGGTGCTGGTAGAAATGATATTACTACTACCTTAAATAATTGTTACGTCGTTGGAATCAAAACTGATTCTATAAAATCTATCTATGATTGTGTCATTGAGGAAGCCATGACCTATAAATTTGGCGGTGGATGTGGGCATGATTTATCAGTTCTAAGACCTTCTGGAGATCAGATAATAGGAACTGGTGGCAATTCATGTGGCCCTACTGGATTTATGAACCTATTCAGCGAGAATACAAACACTATTGCACAACACGGTAGACGTGGTGCAAATATGCAAACACTTCAAGTCAATCATCCAGATATTGAAAAATTTATTGAAATAAAAACTGGTGATATAGACATGGTAAAATATTCTAATATTTCAGTTTTTTTAACAGATAATTTTATGGAAGCAGTAGAAAATGATACTGATTTTGATTTACAATGGAATGGGAAAATTTATAAAACTGTAAATGCAAAAAAATTGTGGATGAAAATTATCAATCATGCGCATGCTAGTGCGGAACCTGGTCTTCTATTTTGGGATACAATGAAAAAATATCACAACGCTGAATATTGCAGTCCACTTGTATCCACCAATCCTTGTGCAGAACAACCTTTACCAGATGGTGGATGTTGTAATTTAGGAGCTCTGAACTTAGAAAGATTTGTTGATAAAGATGGTAATTTTGATTTTGAAGATTTTAAAGAATGTACTGCTACTGCAACCAGATTTTTAGACAATGTTATCGATTATAATTTAGATCGACATGCACTTGAAGATCAAAAACAAAATGCAATCAACGATAGACGCGTAGGCCTTGGTATACTCGGATTAGGAGATATGTTTGTTAAAATGGGTATTAAATATGATTCAGATGAGGCGTTGAATACAATTACTGAAATAATGAAAGTTCATCGTGATACTACTTACGAAACAAGNGTTGAGCTTTCATCAGAAAAAGGTCATTTCCCTTATTTTAAATGGAGCGGATATTCAAAAAGTAATTTTATAAAAAATCTACCTGAAGATTTACAACAAAGAATAAAGAACGATGGAATAAGAAATTCAACACTTACAACAGTCGCTCCAACAGGAAGTGGTGCAATAGTTGCACGCGTTACTTCTGGTATAGAACCAATCTTTGCAACTTCATATAAAAGAAAAGTAAAAAAGAATGATAGTTATGGAAAAGATTTTGATGAATACNAAGTATGCCATCCAGTTATAAAAGAAATGTTTGGTGACGATAAAAATCTTCCTGAATATGTTGTAACAGCACATAATGTTGATCCTTATTTTAGGGTAAAAATGCAGGGAGAAACTCAAAAATATATCGATAGTTCTATTTCTTCTACTGTTAATCTTCCTGAGGAAACAACCGTTGAAACCGTAGCCGATATTTATATGACCGCTTATAAAGCAAACTTAAAAGGAATAACTGTTTATAGAGAAGGATGTAGAGAAGGAATTTTGGTGACTGATGATAAGTCAAAAGAAGTTCACCCAAAACAAGAGACAGAAGAAGAAGGAAAAACTGCAAGAAATAGACCTTCAATTACCGAAGGCCAAACTAGAAGAATGAGAACTGGTGATGGAACTCTTTATATTACAGTTAATAAAGATGAAAATGGTCTCTGTGAAGTCTTTACTACTATTGGTAAAGCAGGAGGAACTGTTGCTGCACAAACTGAAGCAATTAGCAGATTAATTTCTTTGGCACTTAGATCAGGAATTGATCCTAATAGTGTTATTAATCAATTAAAAGGCATTAGTGGTCCAAATCCAACTTGGGAAGATGGGCAACTAATTTTATCTACTCCCGATGCGATTGGAAGAGCATTAGAAAATTTTGTACATGGTGATACTCCATCTTCAGAAGAAGAAAAACAAGTAAAATTTGAAATTGCCAATGATGCACAACAAACTAATAAACCAACAACTAACCATACAATGATTTGTCCTGAATGTGATCAACAAGGTGTTATCAATGAAGGCGGATGTTACAATTGTAAGGATTGTGGTTGGTCTAAATGCGAATAATAAAAGTTTAAACTATTAATTTTCCAATATTTCTTTTTCTTTAGATGCTTGGCTTGTGTTTAATTTTCCAATGAAATTATCTGTAAGATCTTGCAAGTCATCAAAAAATCGTTTCATATCATCTTCTGGAATTTTGTTTTCTTTCTCTACCCTTTTTACAGAATGGATAATATCTCTACGGATATTTCTTATTGATATTCTTCCTTCTTCAACAGTATGAGCAGAAAATTTCACTAGCTCTTCTCTTCTTTCAGTTGATAATGGAGGAAACGAAATAATAATTGAATTACCATTATTAGAAGGATTCAAACCTAAATCTGATTCAATAATTGCCTTTTCTATATTATCAAGAACGGTTTTATCAAACGGTTGAATACTGACAGTCACACCATCCATAAGAGAAACATTAGCAACTTGATTTAATGGAGTTTGATTATCATAATAATTTACTAGAATCTTGCTGAACATATCTGGATTAGCTCTCCCTGTTCTAATTTTAGCTAATTCATTATCAACAAACACAATTGTTTGTTGCATTCTACTGCTTGCGAGTTCAAGATTTTGATTTAACATAATTTAATTAGATAATAGTAATAGATAAGTTATTAACTTTTTTCACCAAGAGCAAAACGAACAAAACGATTAATCGTAATATTTTCTCCCAATTTAGCAATTGCTTCTTGAATAAGTTGATCAATTTTAACATCAGGATCTTTGATAAAAGATTGATTGATTAAACAGTTTTCTTCAATAAATTTTTCTATTTTACCATCAACAATTTTCTTAACAACGTTATCTGGTTTACCAGTCGACTTTGCTTGTTCTGTATAAATATCTCTTTCTTTATCAATAAGATCAGACGAAAGATCGTCTTTGCTAATAGCAATAGGATTTGTTGCAGCAATTTGCATTGCAATATTATTTGCCAATTCCTCAAATCCTTCAGTTCTTGCAACAAAATCGGTCTCACAACCAATATCAAGTAATACACCAAGTTTGCTACCATGATGAATATAAGATATAATTAAACCTTCATTGGCATCTCTTACAGATTTTTTTTCTGCTTTGGTAACACCAGACTTGCGAAGAAATTCTACTGCTGAATCTAAATCGCCTTTTGATTCAACTAATGCTTTTTTACAATCCATCATTCCAGCACCAGTTCTTTCTCTTAAATCCTTAACTAACTTGGCATCTACATTCATATATTATTTCTTTTTTTCTTTTGGGTATTCTGATTTTTCTGAATCATCATTCTTAGATTTATTATCAATAGTGTTCACAATCATATTTACAACCTCTGTGATTAAAAGTTGGATTGTTCTAATAGAATCATCATTCGCTGGGATTGGATAATCACAAATTGCAGGATCAGTATTGGAATCAACAATACAAATTATAGGAATTTCAAGTTTCCTTGCTTCTTCAATAGCAATAGATTCCGTTTTTCCATCTACAACGATAATAACATTTGGTAATTTTTTCATATCTTTGATACCACGATGTTGATCAGAAAGCTTTATTTTTTCACGATTTAACTTTAAAAGTTCTTTTTTTGTTAAATCTTCGTAAAGAGCAGAACCTTCTTTTTCCAATAACTGAAGTCTTTTAATNCTTTTTTTAACAGTAGAAAAATTTGTGAGAGTTCCACCAAGCCATCTCTCTACAACATAAAACATACCACATCTATCTGCTTCTTGTTGTATGATATCTTTAGCATGTTTCTTAGTCCCTACAAAAAGTACATCCCCATTTCTTTCTACTATATTTTTAACAAATAATAATGCTTTACTAAGGTTATCAATAGTATCGTCTAGATTAATAATGTCTATACCATTNTTTTGAGATAGAACATAATCTCGAAAATTAGGATTTGTTTTGCTTGTTACATGGCCAAAGTGAGCACCAGATTTCAATAAATCATCTTTTGTAACAGTAATCATATAATTATCTTTTCGAGAATTGGAATTTCTTCCTTGCTCCAGGTTGACCATATTTTTTTCTTTCCACTTCTCTGGCATCTCTTGTTAATAAACCGTGAGTCTTTAATTGGCTTCTTAGTTCCTTATCTGATTCTAAGAGAGCTCTTGCAACTCCCAACTGAATTGCACCAGCTTGACCAGTTAATCCACCACCAGAAACATTAATTTTTAAATCATACTTATCTTTAAGGTTTAGAATTTCAAGAGGTTTTATTGCATGGATTACTAGTGATTCTCTTTTTAAATACGAATTAAGATCAAGTTTATTGTTCACAACAAAATTTCCCGATCCACTGGATAGATAAACTCTTGCAGTTGAGTTTTTTCTTCTACCAATACCGCTAAAAGGTTCATTCTTCATTAAACATCATTCCATTTCACTGGATTTTGAGCGTCATGATTATGAACTGCTCCCTTATGAACCCTAAGATGGGTCATAATTTCTCTTCCTAATTTATTTTTAGGCAACATACCTTTAACAGCATTAATAATTACTCTATCAGAGTCATTCTTCATTAAATCATTATAATTGGTCATTTTGGCTCCACCCGGATAACCAGAATGTTTAAAATATTGTTTCGAATCAGCCTTATTACCAGTTAATCTTATTTTATCCGCATTAACTATAACAACAGAATCTCCCATATATAAATTGGGAGCATAGTTTGGGCGATGTTTACCTCTAAGTATCTGGGCTACTTTAGACGCAAGTCTCCCTAATACCTGATTATCGGCATCTAGCAACCACCATTTGTGCTCTATTTTCTTAGCTGATATTGTACTTGTTTTCATAAAGTATCAAAAACGCAACGAACTTAATTGATGTCATTCCATTAGTCAATAACAATGATTAGTAAATTTATAGACTAAAAAATGAATTCTTTGAGAACACATATTTGACTCTACCAGCCAATTCATGGCCAATAAAAGGCGAATTCGAAGATTTGGAATAAATATCGTCTTCTGAAAATGTCCACTTTTCATTTGGATTGAAAACTGTAATCTGGGCTTTTTCACCAATTGCAAATAAATCTGTATTAATATTCATAACTTTTCTTGGATTAACTGTTAATTTTTCAATCAGTGATTTTAGGCTCATACCATTTTCTTTGACTAAAACCTTATTAACAACTCCAAAACAGCTTTCTAAACCAATCATTCCAAATTCTGCATCATTAAATGTTGTTTCTTTATCTTCAATCGTATGGGGAGCATGATCGGTTGCAATACAATCAATAATACCACTTTTAATACCATCAATTAGTTTTTTCCTATCATTTTTAGATCTAATTGGTGGACCAACTTTAAGATTTGTATCAAATCCAACAATATCATCATCACAAAAATATAGGTGATGAGGCGAAACTTCTGAACTAATTAGTTTACTTTTAGATTTAAACAACTTAATTAATTCAACTGATTCTTTTGTAGAAACATGTGGAATATGTAATCTAGCATTCAAAGATAATGCTAATGCAAGATCCCTATATACCATAACTGATTCAGCTAAATTAGGATTACCTTTAAGTCCCAAATTATCCGAATTTGGCCCTGCATTCATAACTCCTTCATTTCTTAAATAAATATCTTCCGCATGATTAATGATAGGAAGATCAATCATCTTTGCATATTGTAACGCTAACGCCATAAACTGTGCATTCTGAATTGGAATCCCATCATCGCTAAATGCAATAGCACCATTTTCTTTCATTAAAATCATTTCAGTTAATTCTTTGCCTTTCTGTCCCTTAGAGACAGCACCGATAGGAAAAATATCGATTGGGAGATGATTACTTTTACCACAAATATAGTAAATATGCTCTGCTGAATCGATTGAAGGATTAGTATTTGGCATTGTACAAACTTGGGTAAAACCACCCGCTAGTGCAGCAATAGATCCAGATTTAAGGTTTTCTTTATCTTCTCTACCAGGCTCCCTAAAATGGGCATGGATATCACAGAAACCATGAGTAACCACCAGGCCTTTACAATCAATTTTTAAAGTATCTTTATCTCGAGACGATATAGTTTTTCTAATTGAAGCGATACTACCATTTTTAATCAATATATCACCAATAAATGTTTTCTTTGAAAACGGATCAATGATTCTTCCACTCTTGAGTAATATTTTTTTAGGTTGTTTCTTGGTAATCATAATTTTTTCGACTTATCACCTAACAATAAATAAAGGATGGACATTCTCGATGCAACTCCATTTAAAACTTGATCTAAAATAACAGCATTTTTAGAATCAGCAATTGTACTATCAATTTCAATTCCTCTATTCATCGGACCTGGATGCATAACAGTAATATCCTTTTTTAATTTATTCACTCTTTCATAGGTTAATCCAAATGTTCTATGGTATTCTCGTGTTGATGGAATTCTTCCTAAATGCATTCTTTCAAGTTGTATACGAAGAACAATGACAGCATCACACCAATTTAAAACTTCATCCACATTATGAGTAACATTAATGCCTAATTTTGTAACATCATTTGGAAGCAATGTGCTAGGACCGCAAACTACAATTTCGGCACCTAATTTTTTCAGTCCAAAGATATTACTTCGTGCTACCCTGCTATTTAATATATCTCCAATAATTCCAATTTTTAAATTTTTAATTTTTCCAAATTTTTCCTTAAGAGTTACCATATCCAAAATGGCCTGTGTAGGATGTTCATGAGATCCGTCTCCAGCATTAATAACTGAACCATCAATATATTCAGTTAATTTTAAAGCTGCACCTGGATGAGAATGCCTTATTATTGCTCCATCAATCTGCATTGATTCAATATTCTGAACTGTATCTTTTAACGTCTCTCCTTTTTTAACACTACTACCAGTTGCTGAAAAATTAATACTATCTGCACCCAATCTCTTTTCAGCTAANGTAAAACTAATCTTTGTTCTTGTGGAATTCTCAAAGAACATATTAACCAAAGTTTTCCCTTTCAAAAGATTAATCTTTCTTCCAGGAGAATCAAGAATTTGTTTAAATTTAAATGAGGTATCGATGATTTTATTCAAATCAGAAATTGGAAAATCTTCTAAACCAATAAGATGTTTGCTTTTTAGCATCATTAAATCCTCCAAATTCCGCGCAAATTAGTAGATTTGAGCTACTTTGTCAACTATATCATTAGAATTTATATCGTCGGCATTGATTATTAAATCGAAGTCTTGTATATCAAACCATTTTAGCTGTCTTTTTGCATATTGTCGTGTTCTTATGACAATTTTTTCAACTGCTTCATCTAAGCTAATTTTATTGTTCAGATAAAATACAATTTCGTCAAAACCTATATAGTCTAAATGTTCAATATTATAATTATTATCTAATACACTTTTTACCTCTTCTACTAATCCATTTTCAACCATAAAAATTGTTCTTTTTGATATTCTTTCATGAAGAGTTTTTCGAGACATTTTTAGATAAATAGTAAAAAAATTATTATAAAAGTTACTTTTTTTATTGTTTAGAGAAAAATTCTCAGTCATACTTTTTCCAGTAAGCTCATATAGTTCTAATGCTCTCACTAACCTTTTTTTATTATTAATATGAATTTTCAAAGCATAATTAGGATCAATTAATTGAAATTTATTGTAAAGTTCTTCTTTATTTTTATCATATTCTTTCTCCAATCTATTTCTAATATCTAGATTAGTCTCACTTCCTAAAAAAATACCTTCAAATAATGTCTTAAAATATAAACCAGTACCTCCACATAGAATTGCTGTTTTATTTTTATCTAAAATCAGTTGAATTTTTTCATCAACAAGCTTTGCATACTCTCCTGCAGAGATAGCATCACCTAGTTCTTTTACAGCAATTAAATGATGAGGAATAGTTTGCAATTGATCTTTTGACGGTTGTGCTGTACCGATTGGAATTGATTTATATATTTGTCTAGAATCCACACCAATAATTTCTCCATTGAATCTTGCTGCCAATTTAATTGAAACATCTGTTTTACCAGAAGCAGTAGGACCAGCTATAACTAATATTTTTTCCAAAACTAACCAATCAATAAAGAAAGAATCAATTCTATGGGAACACCTATAATCGACCAAATTATCGGAATACCAGTTAAAATTTGGATAAATATCAAACCTAGTAAAACTCTCGGACCGTAATACTCTATTTGATACAAAGTACGAGGCTCCCTTATAAACAATGGAAGGATTCTTGATCCATCGAGTGGAGCAATTGGAAGCATATTAAATAGTGCTAAAAGAACATTTATATATATAAAAAATTCTAATCCCTGAGCAAATTGAGCATTGATAAAAATATTATTATATATAAGAGATGCAATAGTTGCTAACACGATGTTAGAGGCAGGACCTGCAATAGCAACAAGCATCATATCTTGTCTCGGATTTGAAAAATTAGCCATATTAACTGGTACTGGTTTAGCCCATCCAAATCCAACAAAATATAGTACAAAGAATCCCATAGGATCTATATGACTAAATGGATTCAAATTCATTCTATTCTGATAATATGCAGTATTATCTCCAAGATAATATGCTACTCTAGCATGCGCATATTCATGTACCGTTAGAGCAAATAAAATACATGGTAATAATATTAGTTGTAATTGTATTGGTAGGCTAACTATTCCCATAGCTAAAAAATAGTTAATTCTTATCTTTTTGAAAAGCTTTCATATATTCACTTTCTACAAATTCTCTTGATAAATGAGTATATATTTCTGTTGTAGAAATATCAGCATGGCCTAATAAAGCTTGTACTTCAATAAGATTAGCTCCACCATCAATTAAGTGTGTAGCAAATGAGTGTCTAAATGTGTGAGGTGAAATTTTCTTTAAAACACCTGCTGAATTAACATATTTTTTTACAGACAACCAGATAGCCATTCGTGTTAAAGAAAGACCATTATTGCTTAGAAAAACATAGTTTGAACTTCTTTTTGATCTTGAAGATAGAATTTTTCTTGATTCACTTAAATATTTTTTAAGCCATTTTCTCGCATAATATGTTAAAGGTATAATTCTTTCTTTACTTCCTTTTCCAAAAAAACGTATTAAATCTAAATCAAACTGAATATTATTGATTCTTAATTCACATACTTCACTTACCCTTAAACCTGAAGAATATAACATTTCTAATATACACCTATCTCTAAGAGATAAAATTTCATTTTTAGAACTTTCAGCTGCTAAAAAAATATTATTTATTTCCTCAATGGTTAAAATTTCTGGTAATATTTTGGGAATTTTTGGAGTAAAGACACCATTTAAAGGATTATTTTTAATAATTCTTCTATCCAGTAAAAAACTAAAGTAAGAAGAAAGGGAAGAAAATTTTCTTTTTATTGTCCTTGGAGAAAATTTCTTTTTAGATAAATTCCTAAAAAATAACTTCGTGTGTTTGTTATTTAATTCTTTAAAATTAATTCTATTTTTTTCCAAAAAACTGTCAAAAGATTTTAAATCAGACAGATAAGAACTGATTGTATTATTAGAATAATTTCTTTCAATTTTTAATGTTCGAGAAAAATCATCTAAGTGAGTTAACATTTTATGTAATTAGTTGATTATATTTTTTGGAATCAAGTAATTGATTTTTGGTAGCATTTTCATCTATTATTATTTTTACCATCCATCCTTTACCATAAGGGTCTTCATTAACTTTTTCTGGATTATCATTTAAAATATTATTGACTTCAACAATTTTACCCTCTAAAGGCATATAGAGATCTGAAACAGTTTTTACTGCTTCAATTGTACCAAAAATATCTCCAACGTTAAAAACTGCATCCAAATCTGGNAATTCTAGGAATATAATATCTCCTAATTCTCCTTGAGCAAAATCAGTAATCCCGATTGTAGCTGTATTNCCTTCAATTTTGACCCATTCATGTTCTGAAGTATAAAGTAAATTTTNTGGAATATTCAATGCTACTCTCCTTTTATATCTTTTTCTTCTTGTAAAAATTTATCTAAAAAATGTATATTAAAATTACCATCAATAAAATCGTTATTTAAAAATATTTTTTCCAATAATGGTAGAGTAGTCTTAGGTCCTTCAATTATCGTCTCTTTAATTGCCCTTCTCATTCTAATAATAGCCTTATCGCGATTACTAGCATGAACGATTAATTTTCCAATCATAGAATCATAGAATGGAGGAATTTCATATCCTGCATATATATGCGAATCAATTCGAACGCCAATACCCCCTGGAAAATGAAGTGTGTCAATCTTCCCGGGAGAGGGATTAAAATTATTAAATGGGTCTTCAGCATTAATTCTACACTCTATTGCATGCCCTTTCATAGAGATCATATCTTGCTTAATTCGTAATTTGTCTCCATAATATAATCTAATTTGCTCTTTAACTAGATCCAACATTGTTACCATTTCTGTAATAGTATGTTCTACTTGAATTCTAGTATTCATTTCTATGAAATAATAATTTTTATTATTATCAACTAGAAATTCAACTGTGCCTAATCCGACATATTTTACTGCTTTAGCTAAACTAATAGCTTTTTCTCCAAGTGTTTTTCTTAAATTNTCNTCTAAAAAAGAAGAAGGAGATTCTTCAATTAGTTTTTGATTATTTCTTTGAATAGAACATTCGCGTTCCCCTAGATGAATATAATTTCCAAANTTATCCCCTACGATTTGAATTTCAATATGACGAGCATTCTTAATAAATTTTTCCACATATATTTCAGAATTACCAAACGCTTTATCTGCTTCAGATTTAACTATAGAAAAAGATTGTTCAAGATCAGAGGTGCTTTCAACAATACGCATTCCTTTGCCCCCTCCTCCCGATGAAGCCTTTAACATTATTGGATAACCAATATGGTTCGATATTTCAATCAATTGATTGACAGAACCAACGGCATCATCACTTCCAGATATAATAGGAATGTTTGTTTCCTTTGCAATATTTTTTGCATTGATTTTATCTCCCATCGATTCTATAATATCAGCATCTGGACCAATGAAAGAAAAATCATTTTCTTTGCATATAGCGCTAAACTTGCCACTTTCCGCTAGAAAACCATATCCAGGGTGGATTGCATCAGCATTGCTAATTTCTCCTGCAGCAATGATTCTTGGAATATTTAAGTAACTTTTAAGAGGAGGACCTTCTCCTATACATATTGCTTCATCAGCAAATTTAACGTGCAAAGAAAGTTCATCTGCTTTTGAATATACTGCAACAGTTTTGATATTCATTTCTCTACATGCACGAATAATTCTTATAGCAATTTCACCTCTATTTGCAATCAGTATCTTCTTAAACATAAATTTTATTCAGAACAGTCAATTACAAAAAGAGGTTGATCAAATTCTATTGGATTACCGTCTTTGATTAGAATTTCTTTAATCGTACCATTTTTTTCAGATTGAATCTCATTCATTATTTTCATTGCCTCAATTATACAAATAACATCACCTTCGTTGATTTTTGACCCAACATTCACAAATGGTTTTGTACCTGGTTCTGAAGCAGCATAGAAAGTACCTGGCATTGGTGATCTTACCGTAAATAAGTTAGCAATAGCCTGAGTATCTTCTTTTTCTTTCACCTTAATTGAAGGTTCTTTCTCCTTGATAGTAGTCTTTTTGGATAAAGTATCAGGGTCTGCATTAATAATTGGTGGAGCTTTAGTAACTTTTATCTTGCGAAACCAAAAACGAACTTCGATTTCATTAATATTACTATTTTCTAGAATATAGATAACTTCTTTTAGTCTGTCTTTCCACATATTATTAGTTCTTTACTCGTTCAGAATAATCCCCAGATTTAGTATCAATTTTTAAAATATCTCCCTTATTAATAAAGAGCGGCACTTTGATTTCAAGCCCTGTTTCCATTTTTGCTGATTTAGTTGCATTTGTTGCTGTATTTCCTCTTAACCCAGGATCTGTCTCAACTACTTTTAATTCAACTTTTGGCGGCAAACTAATATTAATCACTTCGTCTCCATCAAAAACAATTTCAATGTTATCCCCTTCTCTGATATAATAGTAACTATCATTAATCATTGATTCAGAAACTTGAATCTGATTAAAATTATCATTATCCATAAAAATATAACCACCCGATTCTTTATACAAATATTGAAAATTCTTTGATGTAACTCTAATAAAATCAAGTTTAACTCCTGAATTAAAAGTTTTATCGATTATCTTTCCGGTTTTAATATTTTTTAATTTAGTTCTTACAAATGCAGGTCCTTTTCCAGGTTTGACATGTTGAAATTCTACTATTTTCATACGAGAATTTTTATGCAATATTATAGACCCATTTTTTATATCTGCAGTAGTACCCATATGTAAAACTTAGTTGCTTTATAGTAGTTTTCTTACAAATTTTTTTGCTAAAGCTAAATCCCTTTTTCTCTGTGTTGCACTATAATCTTTACTGGCAAATTTAACCGAATCAATGCGATCTAATAGATCTGTTAAATCTTGATCATTAAAAAATTTATTTAGTTCGACTGAAGTCATTTCATGAGCAATAATATAATATTCNTTTTGTATATATTCTTTTAAAGCTTTAGATAAAGATTCATAGAATTTTATAGATGATGTATTGCCTGATATAATCTTATCAATTGTTTTAATAGCATCTTTTTTTGGATTCCGATTAAAAAATCTTATTCTGAAAAATGGTCTTTTCCTATCTCGGTTATTCCATAAATAAATGGTACAGAGCAATAAACACATAATTATAAATAAGATGATAAGTTTTTTATAATCATATGGAAGCTTAACTTCCTTTATTGGTTTATCAGGCTGAATCTCAGTTAAATCTTCATCCGAAAGAGAAGATTTAACGCTAATATCAATATAATCGCTATTATATGTTTCTGATATGGTTGAATCATTGGGATTCACCGTTAAAAAATAGGGTGGAATAATTGTTTTTCCTGTATCCCAAAATGTTATCTCAAAATTTAAAGAATAAGAATTTTCTAATGAATCAATCGTAATACTCTTTATAAATACTCTTGAAGAATCAGCAATCCAAGCGGAAGAATCTGCCCAACCTTGTTCAAGAATTGTATAATTTTTCTTTAAATTATTAACATTAATATCAAGANATACAGGATAACCAATCTCAACATTTAGAGTATCAACAGAATAACTAAAAGGGATATCTTCATCAAGATTGGAACAACTAAAAAAAAACACTAAAAATAATATACAAAAACGTTTCATTGATTATATACGTTTTGCTCTTTTCTTAAAAAAATGAGTCAGTATCTTAATATAATCTTGATTGGTTCCAACTTGAATTAAGTCAAATCCAATATTCTTACAATTTTGAGAAAATTCTTCTAGTTTCTGCGTAAAATTCTTTGAAAAATTTAATCGGGTCTTCTTATTTGAAGTATCTATCCAGACTTTTTCTCCTGATTCAGAATCATGAACTTCCACTAAGCCAAGATTAGGAAATTCTTTCTCGAAAAGATCATAAATTTGAATCCCAATTAAATCATGTTTAAAGTTNAAATGTTTTATTTCAGGCCAAAAATTATCATCTACAAAATCTGAAATAAGGAAAATGACGCTTTTTCTATTAGAGATTTTACTAGCAAACTCAAGCGCATTCTTTATAGAAGTTTTATTCTGATCTTGGCTATAATCATAATTAACTAGATCAGTTATTAATCTTAATACATGAGATTTTCCTTTTTTTGGAGGTATATACTTATTTACATCATCGCTAAACAAAATAAGCCCAACTTTATCATTGTTTTTGATAGCAGAAAATCCGAGAACGGAAGCTATCTCAATTCCCAAATCAATCTTTAATGCACTTTTAGAACCAAATACGCCTGAACTACTAACATCGATAAGAAGCAGAACAGTTAATTCACGTTCTTCTTCAAAAATTTTAATATAAGGTTTCCCAGTTCTTGCTGTTACGTTCCAATCAATAAATCTTATATCATCACCAGGTTGATATTCTCTTACTTCAGAAAAAGTCATACCACGACCTTTAAAATTAGAATGATAATCTCCTCCAAAAAAATCATTAACAAGATTTTTTGTTCTGATTTCAATTTGTCGAACTTTTTTTAGAATGTCTTTAGACATAATGCTATGGTACAGATATTTCTTTAAACAATTGATCGATGACTTCTTCAGATGTGATTTCTTCTGCTTCTGCCTCGTAAGACAATAGGATCCTATGCCTTAGAACATCTTTTCCTATGTATCTTATATCTTCTGGAATTACATACCCTCTCCCATTAATAAATGCATTAGCTTTTGCAGCCAACACTAAATTAATAGATGCTCTGGGAGAAGCACCAAAATTAATTAAGTCTTTAAGGTTTGTAAGTTTATATTTCTCAGGATTTCTTGTAGCAAACACAATATTTAGTATATAGTCAAGAATCTTAGGAGAAATATAGATTTCATTTACAAGTGATTGTGCATCTAAAACTTTTTTACAATTTATTATTGATTTTAGTTTTGTATCTAAATTTGTTTTCGCCACTTTATCCAAAATCTCTTTTTCTTCATTAATTGATGGATAATCAACTAGGACTTTTAACATAAATCTATCAACTTGAGCTTCGGGAAGCGGATATGTACCTTCTTGTTCAATAGGATTTTGAGTAGCTAGCACCAAGAAGGGAAGATTCAACTTAAATGTTTTGTCTCCAATGGTAATCTGTCTTTCTTGCATTGATTCCAACAAAGCACTCTGAACTTTTGAAGGCGCTCTATTGATTTCATCAGCTAAAATAATATTGGAAAAAATTGGTCCTTTTTTTGTCACAAAATCACCTGTATTTTGATTATAAATTAATGTCCCAATTAAATCAGCCGGCAACATATCAGGTGTAAATTGAATTCTTTGAAAATCAGCATTAATTAGATTTGCAATAGTGTTGATTGTAAGAGTCTTTGCAAGACCAGGCACTCCCTCAAGCAAAATATGTCCATTGGAGATAATAGAAANTAAGATTTTATTAATGAGCTCATCTTGGCCAACAATCACCTTACCAATACCCTTTTTAAGATCTAAAACAAATTTNGATTGTTTTTCTATCTTTTTATTTAATAAATCTAACGAAGCTTTATCCATTCTCTTTCTCAAATAAATTATGTTTTAATTCAAACTCACTATCTTTTAATGGAGTTAAAAATCCATTACTCTTTTTAACATTAACCGTTCCTTTCAAATCTAATACATTTTGCCCAGTAATTGTTACCAATAAGTCAGCAATGCCATTAAGATTAGTATTCTCCAGCAAGGCAAAATAGATGTTACTTCCATTTACGATTAAATTAAACTTTGGTTCCGAAATATTGCTAAAATCTATAGATCCTCCAACTTGAAGATTAGGTGCATCTTGATATTTTAATTTAACCTTTGGATTAGTAACTGTACCTGTAAGATTAATTGATCCAATATTTTCTTTTATATTCAATTTTACATTAAAATTTCTAATTGGTTCTGGTTTAAGATCTGCAGGAAATTTATTTAAATACATTTTGCTATTTTTAATGATTAATTCTGCATTTTTTATCCCCCAATCTCCTTCATCTGTAACCCAACGTAATTTGTCTTTCTCCTTCCAGCTTTTAGCGCTAAGACAAATAGAAAAATCAACCTCTTCTCCTTCACTTTGTATAGAATCAATTTCATCAAAAAAAGTACTTAGATAGTTAGCTTTAAAATCATCTTCTGCTTTTGCATGCAGATTAAAGGAAGTAAGCAATGGATTGGATTGTCCTGTTTTCTTATTATACATTCTTCCTATAAAAAACTCTCCAGAAAAATTTACTAATGTTAAACTATCACTGACTAAATAGGCACCATCCGGAGAAATCAATGGACAATTTGTTTGTTCTCCAATTTCTATTCGGAAATCAGTATTACTATAAGGTAGTGGAGTATATCCTTCTTGTTTTTCTTTATATGGTATCTCAGAAAAATTTGACATTGATTCGATAAAATCATCAATATATTTTACATCTATACGAACATTCTTGAGTTCTACATCAACATATTNACTAGAAATACATGGGCGAGGATATTTTTTTATATTTTGACCCAATAATACGGTTTTTACGAAGAAAGAGATAAGGTCTGACGCTCTATAACATCCCGTCATTTCAATAGGTGATTTTACATTTACAACAGTTTTGTATTTATCACCATCTTTTACCTTAATAGTCAGATTTTCTGACATAATATAAATAGCAATACTAGAAAGACCCGATTCAGAGACAATGTATTCAGCAGTGATAATAGGGCTTTCATATTGAAAAGTATAATTTTCGATTGAAAAAGAATCAGGAATATCTGTATAACCGTCCTTGAAGATTTCTCTTAACGATGAAAACAACATCACAGAAAGGAATAAAAAGA
>JGI24816J26688_1000065_pt1 | contig 21670 bp, 18 predicted proteins | sample METZYME_3_250m_FD_26688 | JGI IMG/M metagenome (IMG submission 26688)
AACAAGCAATCTTATACTACGTTAGACGGACCACCTGCGTATCACGGTCTCTTATCATTTCATTAGAAAATCGGAATCGTTATGAGTACTCACGTTTTGCAAACATTAACAATTCTTGGCTGCGCTAGTCTGCTCTTCACGTGCGGGCAAGATCAACCTTCTGCCCCTGCGCTAAGCTTTGAAGAAGCTTTACAAGAGCAATTGATCCTAGCTGAGCCAGGCGATCTAATCTTAATTCCGGCAGGAACACACGAGCTTACCCGCAGCCTGTCTCTTAATGTACCAGGTGTAACTATTAGAGGTGAAGGTATCGATACATCGATTCTTTCGTTCAAGAATCAGATACAAGGAGCCGAAGGACTGCTGGTTAATGCTGATGATTTCGTCATTGAAGATGTCGCTATTGAAGATACAGTTGGCGACGCACTTAAAATTAATGAAAGTAATAACATTACCATCCGAAACGTTCGAACCGAATGGACTGGTGGCGCCCTCACAAGCAATGGCGCCTATGGCATATATCCAGTGCAATCCAGCAATATCTTGATCGAAGGTGCCGTTGCCATCGGCGCATCGGACGCCGGCATTTATGTGGGACAGTCAACTCGTATTATCGTGCGCAATTCTGTCGCAGAATATAATGTTGCTGGCATCGAGATCGAAAATTCAACCTTTGCAGATGTGCACAGCAATGTCGCCACAAACAACACGGGTGGCATCCTGGTTTTCGATTTGCCGAACCTTCCTGTACAAGGTGGCCGTAATACCCGCGTGTTTAATAACCATATAGCGAATAACAATACCGCTAATTTTGCGCCGGAGGGAAATATCGTTGGGGACGTTCCGGCAGGAACCGGATTAATGATTCTGGCAAACGACAACATCGAGGTATTTGGCAATCAGTTCACCGATAACGACAGTGCGCAAATCATCATAGTCAGCTACTACATCACAGAACGACCGTTTGAAGACCCTAATTATGATCCCTTCCCGGAGTCAATTTTTATTCATGATAATCAGTTCGACGGTGGTGGAGAAACTCCAGACTCTGAACCTTTGATTGCTTTGCAGCAAGCAACCCAAAAAGCAATCCCCGCTGTGGTATGGGATGGCGCTGCGGTGCCCGACAAAGCACCACAGCAAATTCTCTGTCTAGCCGACAACGGTGACCTCAGTTTTGTCAATCTGGATGCGGGAAATGAATTTGCCGCACCTTCTTTTAACATTGCTCCCCACGCCTGCACGCTGCCTGAGCTTCCAGAGATTTCGCTTGGCTCGGCGAAATGACCGCCCCGTTACTCCGTACTTCCTTAATCGGAACAGCATTTGTCATTTTTGTCAGTGCCTGCTCTGAATCAACTCCGCACTATTATGCCGCCGAGAACCCGCTACGGTTGTCTGACTGGAACCTGTTCACTCGCGAGGGAAGCAATTTAGTACCCAACGACGCAAGCATGGTGTTCAGACCCGCAAACCAGTTGTTTTCCGACTACTCTCAAAAATTACGCACGCTTTGGATGCCTGACGATTCTCAGGCCCACCTGGTAGATGAAGAAATTGAGTATCCGGTTGGAACCGTGATTAGCAAAACTTTTTATTATCCAACCGATACAGATGGGCACGTGCTAAAGCAAATTGACCTTGCTGAGCGTCAAATCGACCTTTCTAGAAATAAAATTATAGAAACAAGGCTAATGGTTCGTAGAGATGCAAGTTGGGATGCTTTCCCCTACGTATGGAATGAAGAAGAAACTGAAGCCTTCCTGCGTATAGCTGGAAGCAGCATACCGATCAATCTAAAAAGTGACACCGGGGATCACGACTTCGTCTATTTCGTTCCCAATGAAAATCAGTGCTCAGGTTGTCATGTAACTTCACATCCCGCCGGCGATATGCATCCTTTGGGAGCGATCGCAACACAGTTAACTGCCGCGTTCGATTATCCTAAGAACAACACGGAACTCCAGATCGATAAATTGGTGGCCCGAGGCTGGCTGACCAAAAAAACCAGCGGCTCCTCCCCGGTATCTTGGCGAGATGAAGCTGCAAATTTGGAAGCCCGCGCACTGTCTTACCTGAACATCCAATGCGGGCATTGCCACAACCCGGAGGGCCCAGCTGATACATCTTCACTCATACTCGATGGCTCTCATAAATTTCTTATCAACATGGGGGTTTGCAAGACCCCTGTAGCGGCTGGTGGTGGATCCGGCGATATGCTTTATAGCATTGTACCGGGAGCACCGGATCGTTCGATTCTACTCTATCGCATGCGCTCCTCTGAGCTCGATGAGATGATGCCGGAACTAGGAAGATCTTTGATACATAGTGAAGGAATCAGTTTGATCTCTCGTTGGATAGGCCAGTTACCAGGATCCTGTTCTTAATATTTTCCAAATCAAACCAATTTCAGGGGAATCATAAAAGAAGAGGTAATTTTTGGAAAACTCCCTGTTTTCACTCTCGTACCGCCCGCTCAGATTCAAGTTGCAGGAACTTTACCAATGGCCCTGGTCAAGTTTGCATTGTAGACTAGACAATAATAATTACGGATCAAAAATGCGGTAACTGCATTGCGCCCCCACTTCCTAAGATCTCGCCTAGCATTTGTCTGCCTGTTGTTCAGCTGTCTACTAACAGCTTGTAGCGAACAAGTGGGAATGCGTCGAACATATGTACTCACTACGGGCACCACAGGCGGCACCTTCTATCCGGTAGGGGTGGCCTTGTCGACACTTGTTTCTGCACAAGAAGAAGCCGGCTTCTCGTTAACTGCTATCAGTTCGGCGGGATCAATGGAAAATATCAAGCTACTCAGGGATAACCAGGCCCAGTTCGGATTAATTCTCGCTATCTTTGCTGCTTGGGCTTATGACGGCGAGGGTCCAATCCGTAATCCGCAACGTAATATCCGCAGTATTAGTGCCATGTGGCCAAATGTGGAGCATTTTGTATTGCGCTCCGACTTAGTAACCAATGGCACCGTGTCAGACCTCGCAAATCTCCGCGGAGAACGCTATTCCATAGGAATGCGAAATTCCGGCGCAGAGCAAACCGGTATCTATATCTTCGATGCCCTGGGTATTGATTATAACGAGGATCTTTCAATCGCCTACATGGGCTATGGCCCCTCAGCCAATGCACTGCAGGACGGCAATATCGTCGGTATGAACGTACCCGCTGGACCACCTGTAACCGCCATAACCCGAGCCTATGCTCTTCTAGGCGAACGTATGACGATTTTGAATTTTTCAGAGGAAGAGATTAATGCCGTTAACGCACAGTTTCCCCTCTGGGATTTGTATCAGATGAACCCTGGCACCTATCCATTGCAGGAAAAACCGATTACTACCGCCTATAGCCCAAACGTATTTGTCGTGCGAGACGATGTGTCCGAAGACATTGTCTATAACCTGACAAAATTGTTATGGGATAACCTGGCTACACTGCAAGAGATTCACAGTGCTACCAAAGCTATGACGTTAGAAGAAGCGCTTAAAGGTATTCCTGTGCCGCTTCACCCGGGCGCGCTCAGATATTATCAGGAACAAGGCGTTTCGATCCCGGAACATTTGTTAGGAAATAACGGTAACCGATAATAACGGTTTTAACTAGATCAACTTGGCATTCCTGCTATTTATCACTTGGATTACTCAACAACAAAATTGAAGTGTGTAGCCGGGAAAGGTTCATAATCCAGAGTAAAATGCCACCACTCTTCCCTTAGCGGACTAAACCCGTACCTCACCATTGTACGTTGCAACATCATCCTGTTAGCACGCTGTTCTGGTGTCACTTCGGGGCTGGAGGGCCAAGATCTCTTATCGAAAAAATCCCATGTAGTTCCCATATCTAACTCTTCTCCAGATTCCAGTTGGATTAATGTTAGGTCCACTGTCGCTCCACGAGAGTGACTTGAACGCTCGGCAATATAGCCTTCCCGAAACAAATTGGCCTTCTCAACTCTTGGGTAATAGAGTTGCTGCATTTTTACGTCTTCGAGATCGCGACCCCATCTTACGAAATGATCTACAGCTCGTTGGGGTCGATAAGCATCAAATATTTTTAACCCTAGCCCCAACTTACCCAACTCGGCTTGCACTTGGTAAAGCGCTTCCGCGGCTTCTTTAACTAGATAAATCTTTGCAGCTTGGTAACCATCAATCCGACTGCCCACAAAATTATCAGTAGTAAAATAGCGCACCTCCTGCAATACGGAAGGAATGTATTCTTCGATCTCCACAAACTGCTCAGGTTTAGAACCATTTATTGAGTCGGCTGCCCAGAGCGGCGACACAAGCAGAGATAGTAGCAGGATTCCGCCATAAGCCGCCTTTGTGCTAGCTACACTTGATTTACATTTCCATGAAGCCATCCAACACCCTGTAAACACGGTTAATCTCAACGTCACACAGTTTAATCAATTCCTGGGTTGAAAACATGGTGCATCTGGTCAATTAAGACTAGAATAATCTCCCTTTTTTGCACTAAGTTATGGATTTCAGACTGGCGGATCCTCCAATCAATAGCCAGTAAAGAGGAGAAAATTATGCTTCGTTATCTGTTAATGCTTGTTGCTACCAGCATGCTGGTGACTGTCGCGACTACGGCCAGTGCGCAGCGCGTCTACTACGCNGCCCACCATGATTATCGGGTCGTGACNGTTGCGGAGGGCCTGTTACGGCCCTACTCCATGGCCTGGCTACCGAGTGGTGATATGCTGGTTACGGAAATGCCTGGTCAATTGAGAATTGTTCGAGACGGGCTACTGCTGCCGGAAGCAGTGCCGGGTGTGCCTGAAGTGTTCTATACGGGCCAGGGCGGACTNTTCGAAGTCATACCACATCCCAATTTCAGTGAAAACCGCTGGATTTACCTGAGTTATGCCAAGGAGGAAGGGGACACNTCGGTCACTGCGGTAGTCCGGGGACGGTTAGAAAATGACCGCCTTAGCAATGTAGTGGAAATATTCTCTCCTCAAGCGGCTGGTTTCGGACACTACGGAGGCAAGATCGTTTTTGATGACGAGGGCTATCTGTTCCTGACTCTTGGTGAACGCCAGGCTCCTGCCAGAGGGGACCTTACAGCTCACCCGGCGCAGGACCTGTCCAATCACCATGGAGTTATTGTTCGTCTGAATGATGATGGCAGCGTGCCNGACGACAATCCCTTTGTCGACCAGGCCGGNGCACTTCCGGAAATCTGGAGTTACGGGCACCGCAGCCCCCANGGTCTGGTGATACACCCGGAAACCGGTGATCTCTGGGAGAGCGAGCACGGCCCACAGGGCGGAGANGAGCTCAACCTGATCGAACCAGGAAACAATTATGGCTGGCCAGTTATTGGTCGCGGCACTAACTATGGATCGATCGGCAGCCCCATCCATGGCGCCATTGGTCAGCAGGGCATGGAGCAGCCGGTTCATTTCTGGGTACCGTCAATTGCCGCCTCGGGCCTCATGGTCTATACAGGCGACAAGTTCCCTATGTGGCACGGCAACATCATTTCCGGAGCCCTAGCTGGTGAGCAACTCGCACGTCTCCACATGAGCGACGATTACCGTGAGGTGATAGTGGAAGAAACCCTGGCCTATGACATGGGCCGGATTCGCGACGTTCGTCAGGGTCCTGATGGTTATATTTATCTTGCTATTTCAGACGGTAATGGCGCTGGAAGGGGTAATTTCCAGCCCACGGAAATCGTGCGACTTGAGCCAATTGACTGACGTGAATGTTTATAGTTAACAATAGAAAGAATGCCTAAGGAGTCTTTATACTGGAGTAAACCATGTTACCTCGTTCTAGCCGAATATATGACCTTCCCGAAAGATTGGAAAGGATCGTGTATTTGGCTACAGGTGGTCGTGGAATCCTAAGGCTGATTGATGAAGATCTATCGTTTTTAAAAAAGCCCACTTTGGTGGGCTTTTTCTATACTGATATCGCTATCTCGTAACTCTGCTTAAGTGGTTTTTAAATGAAAACAATAGGAATGCTTGGTGGGATGAGTTGGGAATCCACGGCAACTTATTATCGAGAAATTAATGAAGGTATAAAGCAAAATCTCGGCGGCCTGCACTCAGCGAAAATTTGCCTATATAGCGTCGATTTTGATGAAATCGAGAAATTACAGCACACCGATGACTGGGATACCGCTGCTATGGTACTTGCTGATGGGGCCCGAAAGATCGAGGCCGGTGGGGCAGACTTTCTTATAATTTGTACCAACACCATGCATCGCGTAGCGTCCGAAATCGAGCAAGCTATTTCTATTCCTTTGCTACACATTGCAGATGCCACAGCGCTTAAATTAAAAGATGACAACATTACCCGTGTTGGATTACTCGGGACACGGTTTACAATGGAACACAATTTCTATAAATCGCGTATTACTGAACTATTTGGAATTGAAGTTTTAGTACCTGAGCCGGATGAGAGAACTTTGCTTCACGCTGTAATCTACGACGAACTTTGCCTCGGTAAAATCGAGAACACCTCCCGCCAGCAATGTCTCGAGATTATTTCAAGATTGTTTGCGCGTGGTGCCCAGGCAGTTATTCTCGGATGTACCGAAATCGCACTACTCATTTCACAGGATCATACGAACATACCGCTTTATGATACGACTGTAATTCATGCCAATCAGGCCGTAAGCTATGCCTTAAAAGATTAAACTCCCGAAGGATTATATGGAAAAACAGGAACTTAGTTGATTTAATATGATAACCCGCCGCAGCACCCTTAAGACCCTCTCACTGGTGCCCCTTGTAACCGGCCTGAGTATCGGGTTGCGTTATCCTTCCCTAGCTCAATCAGAAAATAATCGTCTGCGTATACCCGAACAGGCCTTCGGGAACATTGACAATAATCTACGTCGGTTTCAATTGAATCTACAGCGTGGAACCAGTGAGTTCCTACCGGATAGGCAAACCGACACATTCGGCGTTAATGGCAATTACCTCGGCCCTACCCTGCGCTTCAAACGAAACCAAGAGATTGGCCTTTCGGTCACAAATGAATTAGGAGAGCCCACCACTTTGCATTGGCATGGTTTCCATTTACCTGCAATCGAAGATGGTGGACCTCACCAGCTGATCGAAAACAGTGACACCAGGAACTCCCAGTTTAAGGTGACACAGTTTGCCGGAACCTTTTGGTATCATTCTCATGCTCTGCATCGTTCCGGTGAACAAGTATACAAAGGGCTTGCCGGAATGATTATCGTAGAAGATGACGAACAAGGAGTAGACCTACCTGATAATTACGGAATCGATGACATTCCCCTTATTGTGCAGGACCGACGTTTTAACGAAGATGGTTCGCTAGATTACATGAGCCGTTACGAAGACTCGGTAATGGGATTACAGGGAGATACAATCTTGGTTAACGGCACCTTGAATGCACATTTCCAGGCAAGCACGCGTTTAGTTCGATTTCGTATTCTCAATGGCTCCAACGCCCGAACATATCGCTTTACTTTTGATGACAACCGAAATTTTCTGCAAATTGGCAGCGACGGTAGCCTACTGGAATCTCCGGTCAATCTCGATCAATTAGAACTGGCTCCTGCTGAAAGGGCTGAAATCGTCGTTCAATTCAACCCCGGCGAGTCGCTGAAACTTCTGAGCATCGGGCGACCATCTTCCTTCACCGAGTTTCCTGGCGCCATGAGCCGCATGATGCGTTCCCTTAACGCTCAAAATTTCGATATTCTTTCTCTATCTGCTGACNCGCAGCTCGACGATAACGGANAAATCCCCAGACAGCTGACATCTATTTCCCGTCTACCAGAATCAAATGCTACCAATTTACGTAGCTTCCTCCTATCCATGGGGGCTGGAATGCGCAGTGGCGGCGATAGAGGTCCAGGCACCGGAATGAGGAATGGATTGGGGGGAGGTTATGGGGGTGGAAACTTCACCATCAACGGACGACGCATGGAAGAAAATTTCATTAACGAACGCATCAGACTTAACACCACGGAGATCTGGGAACTGAATAACAACTCACCCATGATGCACCCCTTTCATGTGCATAATGGGCAATTCCAGGTGCTCGATCGTAACGGCAACTCACCTCCGGCTAACGAAATGGGGTGGAAGGATACCGTCAAAGTGAGTTCTGGTGAGACGGTACGCATTATTATGCGCTTTACGGATTTTAGCGACGAAACCAATCCCTATATGTATCACTGCCATATCTTGGAACATGAGGACCGGGGCATGATGGGCCAGTTTCTCGTTGTTTAGATGCAAAAGGTGCTTTTCATAGACAAATTCGGAATCCAGCCTGTATGCTGTGAAAAGAGAATTGGGGAGATACAAATATGTCGAAATACTTACTCAGCCGGCGACGCTTTTTGCAAACCACCGGCACAGCGGCGATCTGGCTACCTGCAACTGTGAAAGGCTATACAGCCAGCGAAATGCAAGCGCTATATGTCGATGGGGTTATGCAAGAAAATATCTCGAAGTGGGAACTGGACACACCGGCTCTTTGTGTGGACTTAGATCTCATGGAAACAAACATCGCGACCATGCAATCTACCGCCATACGCAACGGTATCGCCTGCCGCCCTCATGCCAAAACCCATAAGACTCCAATCATCGCGCAAATTCAGTTAGATAGCGGTGCGGTTGGCATCTGCACCGCCAAGATTAGTGAAGCGGAAGCGATGTTCCAACATGGAATAGAAGAAATCCTCATGACAACTACCAACGTGACTCCGACCAAGATCAGAAGAGCCATGACGTTAAGATATTCATGTGACAGTTTTATACAAGCAACCGATTCTCTGGACAACGCTCGCCTGCTTTCTGAAGCCGCTGGGGCCGCAGGTGTAATAGCTGACGTGGTAGTCGACGTAGATCCTGGCGGCCACCGGACAGGGATCACTCCCGGACAACCAGCCTTGCAGTTGGCGCAAGCGATAGACTCCCTGCCAAGTCTCCGCCTGCGGGGTCTGCTTTGCTATGATGGTGGCTCCCAGCATGTAAAAGGATTTGAGCAGCGTAAAACCCAAACGTTGGAACGCCTAACAGCTGCCACTGAAACTTATGATCTTTTTGTCGGAGCTGGGCTCAATACAGATATTTTTAGTGGAGGAGGTACCGGGACTTACAACATTGATCATGAGACTCGTGGGTTAACTGATATACAGGTTGGGAGCTATGTATTCATGGATGCGCAATACATGGACATTGGCGGAGAATCCAACGTCGATACTTATACTGACTTTCAACCGTCCCTCACGATTTTAACCACAGTACTGAACGATCAGTACGAAGGCAGGGCCACAACCGATGCCGGAGCAAAAGCCTGCACCATAAATCGCCCCTGGGCAAAAGTGAAAGGTGAAACGGGCTTGTCTTATACATCCGGTTCTGACGAATTTGGTTCACTTCGCTATGAAGAAAACGCGTCACGTACCTACAAGGTTGCTGATAAACTCGAGCTAATTGTTTCTCACTGCGACCCGGTTGTGAATCTTTATAATCAAATGTATGCCATTCGTAATGACCGAGTCGAAGCCATCTGGCCGATTGCAGCAAGAGGCATGTCGGCCTGAAATAGCAATCAGACGCCTCTTTAATCTCCGACTGATGTGAAGCAAGTTGAGCTTTGTCTAAAGAGGTCTTAAAGTGCATACAGCGGGATACTTTACGCAATGCTAAAGAATTTATTACCTGAATAACAAGGAGGAGTGGCACCTTGATTTTCAAAAGCCAGCAGCCTGATATAAACCTTCCTGAAACTGACCTTACCTCGGTTGTGCTTGGTCGGGTTGATGAACTTGGCGACAAGCCGGCACTCATCGAGGGACTCACTGGACGCACGCTCAGCTATAACCATTTACGCGAGCAAATAAACAAGTTTGCAGCCGGTCTGGATGAACGCGGGTTTAAGAAAGGCGACGTAATGGCTATTTTTATCCCTAATATGCCCGAGTATGCGGTAATTTTCCTGGGGGTCGCTGCCGTCGGCGGGATAAATACTACAGTGAATTCACTGTACTCTACTGCTGACCTGGTGCATCAGTTCAATGATTCCGGTGCCAAGCTTCTAATAACTATTCCAGATTTTCTCGACCGGGCACGTCCAGCAGCTAAGAAATGTGGCATTGAAGAAATTATTGTTTTGGGAGACGCCGAAGGGACGACTCCGTTCGCGGCCCTGCTCGACAATAACGGCAACGCTCCCGAGGTTGATATAGATCCGAGAATCGACCTAGTGGCGCTACCCTACTCTAGTGGGACAACAGGCCTATCAAAGGGGGTCATGTTGACCCATGAAAATCTTATTGCAAACATGGTTCTCTCCTGCGAGATGAACACCGTTTTGCCGGGGGATCGTCTTGTGGGCGTGCTTCCGTTCTTTCATATTTATGGGATGGTGTTGATTCTAAACCTAGCGGTATACCTTGGAATTACCTTGGTAACCATGCCTCGTTTCGACCTAGAGCAATTTCTGGAGATTGTACAAAAATACAAGATTACCAGTCTCAATCTGGTGCCCCCTCTGGTTCTAGCCTTGGCCAAACATCCTGTAATAGATAACTACGATCTATCCAGCGTACGCATCATCGGTTCAGGTGCTGCTCCCTTGGGACAGGAACTAGAACAAGCCTGCGCTGAACGCCTCAGTTGTGAGATTTACCAAGGCTATGGCCTTACAGAAGTAGCAGGAGCCTGCCACGTGAACAAATCACCGGTACCGTCCGAAAAACGCGGCGCAGTCGGGCTTGTTTTGCCGAATACCTATTCCAAAATTATCGATACCGAAACTGGTGAAGAACTAGGCCTGAACGAACGTGGCGAAGTACTTGTAAAAGGGCCTCATGTCATGGCCGGATATCTCAATAATGAAGAAGCCACGCGAGGTTGTATTGATGATGATGGATGGTTCCATACCGGTGACGTGGGTTACGCCGATGATGACGAGTATTTATATATCGTTGACCGCGTAAAAGAATTGATCAAGTACAAAGCCTACCAAGTGGCTCCGGCTGAACTAGAAGCTCTGCTCGTCAGCCATGCCGCTATCGCTGATGCAGCTGTAATCCCTAGTCCTGACGAAGAAGCGGGTGAGGTACCCAAAGCGTTTGTTGTACTAAAGGAGGATATCTCACCCGAAGATATCATGCTATTCATTGCAGAACAGGTAGCACCTCATAAGAAAATCCGCAGATTGGAGATTGTCGATGAGATTCCCAAGTCCGCTTCGGGAAAGATTCTTAGAAGAGTGTTAGTAGAAAAGGAGCGAGAGAACTTCGCCAAAAGCTAACAGAAGCTGAACCAAAAAATTCGTGGGGATAGTTATCCTAGCTGGCAACAAACTGCCGGTTAGAGTGCTCTGCACAGACGCATACAAATTACTTGCAATCTGAATCCTTTATATTTAATGGAAGCAAATAAACACTTCCACTTTTTATTTAAATCAGAGCATGTAGTTACAAGCTGTCATTATTAGAGCCATTACGACTACAAAACTACCTTCGACTAAGGTGGAATATGCACTGTGATTCGCCAACATATTACCTGCCATCAAAAGGCAGGCAGCCATGATCACTATTAAAACTGCTGAAGAGTAGGCACTATTGGTGTGGGCCAAAGCCATTATCCAGGCAAGTATCAGTGTTCCTGCAAACTGCATCACCAACGCACTCGTGGGCTGTTTAGTAGCGGTGCCATTTTCAATACCAACACCTTCAGCCCACCTATTGCCAAACAGTTTTGGTGAATACCACAAACCTGCCAGCATGTAACAAATTATTGTGCTAACACCGACCGCCAACCAGTTAACCCCAGCCAATAAAATTTCCATGACACCTTCCCGTGTTTAATTCTATGAGCGTTACCTAACAATAAGAACTTCTGTCGGCATAATGCGCATGTCCTTCCCATGGGTCAATCGTTATTGGTACCGTCAGCTCTCTCCACAAACCGGTCGTGTGGCGGACAACCTGAAAACAGCGTAATCTAGCGAGCCTATCTACAAATTAAGAGGCCACTATGAAGGAATTCAAATCGCCTATGCTTAGCGCATTGCTAGCAATAAGCATCTTCCCTTCCTCCTTTGCCCAGGATCAAGAATTCACCGGTTTAAAGGCGGAAGCCGTTACGGCTGTGGATTCCATGACAAAAACCTCCCAGGAAATTGTAGACAGCCTGTTTTCGTTTTCTGAACTCGGTTTCCAGGAATTTGAAACACAGCGTTACCTAGCTGAGATACTTGTGGGAAACGGTTTTGAAGTAGAGCTTGGAATCGCCGGGATTCCATCTTCATGGTGGGCAACCTGGGGCAGCGGAGAACCCGTTATTGCGCTGGGTTCGGATGTAGACGGCATACCCCGTGCCTCACAAATGCCCGGTGTTGCCTATCGTCAACCTATGATCGAAGGTGCTCCCGGACACGGAGAGGGCCATAATTCAGGACAGGCAGTAAATATCGTTGCCGCTTTAGCTGTAAAGGAAATCATGGAGCGGGAAGGGTTACCTGGCACGATAGTGCTTTGGCCCGGAATTGCCGAAGAACTTCTTGGTACCAAAGCCTGGTATGCGCGGGATGGTCTGTTCAAGGAAGTTGATGCGGTACTCTTCACCCATGTCTCAAATAATCTCAGTGTAAGTTGGGGAAGTGCGCGTGGCACCGGTCTAGTCTCTGTAGAATACATGTTTGACGGTGTTGCCGCCCACGGAGCCGGGGATCCTTGGCAAGGTCGAAGCGCCCTTGATGCAGTAGAGTTAATGAACGTGGCCTGGAATTTCCGCCGAGAGCACTTGCGCCCATTGCAAAGGTCACATTACGTAATCAGCAGCGGAGGTGATCAACCCAACGTGGTGCCGCCTTATGCGAGTGTCTGGTATTTCATTCGCGAGATTACAGCAGATAACATACGCGAAAACTTCAATACTTTGGACCAAATAGCCCAAGGCGCAGCACTTATGACCGACACCGACATGAGCCGTCGCATCGTTGGAGCTGCCTACCCACGACATTTCAATAAACCTATTGCGCTGGCCATGGATGAAAATATCAAGAAAATAGGTTTGCCCACCTGGTCCGAAGACGACCAGCGCTTTGCCAAGGCATTACAGACTCTGATGGGTGCAGAAGAACCACAAGGGCTATCAACCGATCTTGCAGGTGTCAGTGAACCATTGGAAAACCCCGTTTCAGGCGGATCGGATGATATCGGTGATGTATCCTGGAATGTACCTACTGTGACTTTGCGGTACCCCTCTAATGTGCGAGGTCTTCAAGGCCATCACTGGTCCAGCGCTATGGCCATGGCAACTCCAATTGCACACAAGGGAGCAGTTGCCGGAGCAAAGGTGATCGCTACCACTATGCTGGATCTGTTCCAGAACGAGACGCTGGTGAATGAAGCTCAGATGTACTTCGATGAAGTCCAAACCGCTGAGGAACAGTACGAAGCCTTTATAGGCTCTGATGATCCTCCTGCGATTGAGAAGAACAGGGACACGATGGCCCAGTATAGGCCGTTATTGGAAGAATTGTATTACGATCCAACGCGTTTCAATACCTACCTGGAACAACTAGGTATTGAATATCCGCAATTGGAGACCGACGTAATCCAACGCGACAATTAGCCCAGAACACTTGACCTTATAGGATTGTCAATGCGAAAAAGTTTCGGTATTGCAATTCTACTCATGGTTATGTCCCCAGTTCTTAGCCAAGACAGTTTGGCACCTCAAGATATTGACGACGTAATAGATTCCAAAACACGCATCGAATCAATCCGCCAATCTGAAGGACGCCCACTTAATGTGATCGCGCCAACTATTGCACCAGAAGAGATCGACCGGGTCGTGCTGAACCGGCTTATGCAACAAATCGCCCGTGATCCAGATACTGTTCGTGCCCAGCTGCAAGTTAGCGATGAGCAACTACAGGACATTTTTATCACAATCTCCAACGCACGTAATTTCGTTAACAACAGCGAAATGGCAAATGTTCGAGCTATGTGTCGTGCTTTTAATGACTCTGAACTACAAGGGGATGCAAGAATTCAGAAAGCCCTAGATGCATACAAGGCGCGGGCAAGATTTACCACGAATTTTATAGCCAGATACTACCGATTAGTTCTGGCGGATGTCGAAATTGGCTTATCAGATGTCTCGTTGACTCTTTTTAACGAGTATATGGAAGACCGACGACGGCGCATGGCCAACGCGGGAACGGTTACCTGGGGAGTAGTCGTTGAAAATATTTCCAGTGGCACTGAATCGGTCGAATTCCACTGTCGTCGTCAAAATTAAACTTGGAGATCAATATGAACTACAGTTGTTTCGATGTGAGTATCGCGAACGATGTCGCGCACATTGTTTTGAACCGTCCGGACAAACGCAACAGCATGATTCATGAATTCTGGGATGAGCTACCGACCATAGTCCAGAGCATCGATCAAAGTTCAACTGCAAGAGTTATTGTTTTGTCATCAACAGGCCCCCACTTTACGTCCGGTCTTGATACTTCGATATTCGGCAACAGTGTTGAAAATAGTGATAATCCAGAAGACGTGGAGAAATCGAAGCGCCAACGCAGTGCAAAACTTTATGACACCATCAAGCATATGCAAAAAAGCTTTACCTGCCTGGAACAGTGCCGAATGCCAGTCATCGCTGCGATACAGGGCGGAGCTATTGGTGGTGGTGTCGANCTAGTAACAGCTTGCGACTTACGTTATATGACCGAAGACGGTTTTTTAAGTATTTATGAAATCAACATTGGTATGACCGCCGATGTCGGTACTTTTCCACGTATAACCCACTTGCTACCAGAAGGCGTAGTCAAGGAACTCGCCTATACCGGTAGGCGTATTTCCGCGCAAGAAGCCAAACAACATGGCCTAGTTAACGAAATCTATACAGATCATGAGGCCATGCTAGAAGCAACCATGGGTATAGCTCGGCAGATTGCTACCAAGGCACCCCTGGCAGTCTACGGTAGTAAAAAAATCATCAACCATTCTCGTGACCACTCTACTGCAGATAGCCTTGACTATATAAGTCTCTGGAATGCGAGCATGCTGCAGCCCGATGAGATCAGTGAGGCTTTCGCAGCTGCCCAGGAAGAGCGAGAAGGCGATTTCGTGGATTTACCCGCGGCGCGACAAAAAATGGGAACCGGAATTAACGAATAAATTAGATTCCATTTGCGACCAGCAAAACCAGAGAGGTTAATTAGCCTAAGCTAATTTAATCGTTTCAACCTGCACGCTCTAGCTAGACTTTTCTATCCAGCCCTCTTACCCTTGAGTTTAAATCAATAACAGGTAACCACCGATGCAAGCTTCCAGATCTTTTTTTATTAATTACTTTTTAACAGGAGCATGTGCACTACTAGTTGCCCTCATAACATCGAGCGGGTTAGCACAGCAACCGAACTTAAGTACCGTCAAAGTGACCCGCGTCCTAGACAAACCTATCATAGGGCCAGATATTCACCCGAGCATTGGGGTAAACATTCAGGGTCCATCGCTTATTAAGGTGCCAGATTGGGTAGAAAACCCACTGGGCAAATACTACCTCTATTTTGCTGATCACAAAGGTTTGTATATTCGACTCGCCTATGCCAGCGATCTCACTGGACCCTGGCAGATACATGAGCCTGGAAGCTTACGCATTGAAGATTCCTACTTTACACCCACTCGCCCTGAGATTTCCGAAGCAGATTTGGCAGAGATGGTTGAACGCAGNCGTGCCAGTGGGTCTCGCGCCTCACACGATCTTGCTTTTGAGCTGACACAGCCCCACATAGCCTCTCCCGACGTGCATGTAGATGAAGATAGCCAGCAGATCATAATGTACTACCACGGCCTGGAAGGGCCCGGATTTCAGCACTCAAGGGTAGCTAATTCCAGTGATGGGATTAATTTCGTCGCCAGAAGTGAAAACATCGGGCGCACCTACATGCGTGCCTTCAAGCACGAACAGAAGACCTATGCGCTGGCCATGCCCGGACAGTTTTATCGATCGGAAGACGGCTTTACCAATTTCGAGGAAGGGCCGCGCCTGTTCGTTCCTAATATGCGCCACTCTGCGGTTATCGTACGTGATAATTACCTTTACGTATTCTGGACCCGGGTTGGGGATGCTCCGGAAAGCATCATGCTGAGCACTATCGACCTACGTCCGGACTGGACCAAATGGCAAGAATCGGACGAAACAATAGTGCTCCGGCCGGAACGTGACTGGGAAGGAGCCAATGCTCCGGTTGAACCGTCAGTACGGAGTACAGCATATGGTTATGTAAATCAGTTACGAGACCCTACACTCTTTGTCGAAGATGGTGCGGTATATATGCTCTATGCGGTAGCCGGTGAAAGTGGTATCGCTCTCGCTCGAGTGGACTTCTAACCCCTGGCAACAACACGAATTTTGGGAGTCAGCAATGATTGCTTGGAAACCGACCATAGGAATACTTGCCATTCTTTCAACAAGCGCTGCTATTATCTTCGCCGGCAGCCAAGGCAGCACAGCCGTCTCTACAATACCTCTGTTCTTCATTTGTGCGAGCATTGGGTTTATCCTCCATTGGATAGTTTTTATTCCCAGCTATCTGCTTCAGACCGAGCATTACTTCGACCTGACTGGATCACTCTCTTATATCTTCGCAATAATTCTAGCGGTATATTTGCACCCTCTGCTTGATCTTCGCGGCCTAATTATCTGTACATTAATTTCCATCTGGGCTTTACGTCTAGGTAGCTTTCTTTTTATACGAGTAAAACGCGCAGGGCAGGATCGGCGCTTTACCGAAAGCAAGACGCGCTTTTGGAGTTTTCTATACATCTGGACACTAGGCGGTGTTTGGGTTTTTATCACGATGGCGGCGGGACTAGCAGCCATCACTTCTATGACGCAGCGCCCATTGGGGATCTTTGCAGTTGCAGGTTTACTTCTCTGGCTTTCCGGATTCATGATCGAAGTCGTGGCAGATCGTCAGAAAACAAAATTTCGACAGCTCCCCGAAAATTCGAACCATTTCATAACAACCGGCTTGTGGGCCTATTCACGACACCCCAATTACTTTGGCGAGATTGTACTGTGGCTAGGCATTACTGTTATTGCATTGCCTACATTTGTTGGTTGGCAATACGTAACCCTCATCTCACCCATTTTTGTTGCAGTATTACTCATCAAGGTTAGTGGAGTACGTTTATTGGAAAAAAATGGTAAAGACCGCTGGGGAACTGATCCCAACTACCAATACTACGTTAACAATACTCCAGTGCTCGTACCATTTATCGGAAGGCCTTAGATACTTTTGGTGCTCGCCACGAAACCATAAGATGAATAAACATAAAGTATATGTTCCGGCAGTCTCGCCACCGGATTTTTAAAGAGAACAACAACACGGGATTCACAGGGTGCAATTAATGAATAAAGTAACTAGCATTGTTTTCAGCTTCATTAGTTTAATATTACTGATTNCTCCAAATANTTTACTAGGCCAGAACATTTCTGCGCCCGCCTGCCGAGCATTGATTAATTTAAGCTTGACGGATACTACTATCTCTTCCGCCGAGGTAGTAACAGCAAATTCGTTCTCAGCCCCAAACTCCAATAATGTGATGTCTTTACCGGATTTCTGTCGTGTTGTTGGCGTAACCACGCCAGCTGTAAATTTCGAAGTTTGGCTACCAATGGAAAACTGGAATGGTAAATATAATGGTGTGGGTAACGGTGGCATGGCGGGCAATATCAGCTACGGCGCTATGGCTGGTGCGCTGCTTCGGGGATATGCCACAGCCAGCACCGATACTGGGCATACCGTCGGACCGATTCCTTTCGACGCTTCCTGGGCTTCTGGCCGACCTGATTTAATTGAAGATTTTGGTCATCGCGCTCTCCATGTTACTACCATGAACGGCAAGGCGATTACCGAGTCTTTTTACAGCAATGCTCCAACACATTCTTATTACACAGGCTGCTCCAAGGGCGGACAAATGGGCCTGATGGAAGCCCAACGTTATCCGTATGATTTCGATGGCATTGTTGCCGGCAATCCGGCTAACGACTGGACCCGTTTTTATGCCGGTGCTCACCTGTGGTACTCATTTGCCATGTTGGCCGACGAAGAAGCCTGGATTCCCCGCAGCAAGCTGCCTGCTCTAGGCAATGCCGTAAATGCTGCCTGTGATACTCTCGATGGGATCGAAGACGGTATTCTACAAAACCCTCTTGCTTGTAACTTCGAACCCGTGACATTGACCTGCCAAACCGGCATCGACAATGATTCCTGTTTGACACCAAAACAAGTTACCGCTGTCGAGAAAATCTGGACAGGGGTCACCAACTCAGCGGGAGAGCTAATCTACCCCGGGCTAGTTCCCGGAGGTGAAGCTGCTCCCGGTGGTTGGGGTACTTGGGTTACCGGAGCTGAGCCCTACTCCTCCTTTCACTGGCGTGGCGGCGAAGGATTTTTCCGCTGGTTTGTATTCGATGATAAAGACTGGGATTTCCGTAACTTCGATTACGATCGTGACCTGGAATATGCGTTAGAGAAAGTTGGACCAGTTATTGATGCCGATAGCCCAGATCTCCGTGCTCTGCGTGATAATGGTGGCAAATTAATTGTTTATCACGGCTGGAGTGACCCTGACATTTCACCTGTAGCATCCATCAATTACTTCGAGACCGTTGTGGATTTCATTGCCGATGACATGCGCGTGCCGAACTATGAGACCGCGCTCAACAGCACTCAGAATTTTTTCCGTCTATTTATGGTGCCAGGTATGGGTCATTGCAGTGGAGGGCCAGGGCCAGACCGTTTCGATGCGCTCTCGGCGCTTGAGAATTGGGTGGAAAACGGCATTGCCCCTGAATCAATTACAGCGTCAAAAATAGTCGAAGGGGAAGTGACCCGGTCACGGCCCTTATGTGTTTACCCCGAGGTAGCGACATACAGTGGCCGAGGCAGTACCGACCATGAGGCTAATTTTTATTGCACAGTTCCAGAGAATTAACCAGCACAAAGACGCTGCTTCATTTCCCATACTGAAAAAATGCCTTAGGGGATTTATCGAAAAACCAAGCTATTTCCANCCCAGCTTCAGGTTGCGGCGGACACTTTCCAACTCAATTGCGTTTGCCGCCCATCATCTCTGACAGCCTGGATTTTTTAGCCCCTTTTCCGTGTTCTCGTTGCGAAGTGAGAGCAATTCTTGGTTGCCTGCTTGCAGCAAGCCGTTGATTCTATTACCTTAGCGCTCCCTACGAAGGAGATGCCGATGTCGTGGCGAAACGAAATTGAAGAGATAAGACGGCGGGAAGAGCTAGCCAAGAAAATGGGTGGCGAAGAACGTATCCAGCGTCAACATGACAATGGCCGCCTAACCGTGCGTGAACGCATCGATGCACTCGTTGATCCAGGCTCGTTTCATGAAATAGGCGCATTGGCCGGCCGCGCTAACTACGATGGCCAGAGTGAACTTAAAGACTTCACGCCCTCTAACTTTGTGCTGGGCACCGCTGATATTGATGGTCGCCGTGTCGTTATCGGTGGAGATGACTTTACAGTGCGCGGTGGGGCCGCGGATGCAAAAATCGGGGACAAATCTGGCTACGGCGAGAAATATGCTCTGGAGATGCGGCTGCCCCTTATCCGTTTGGTCGATGGAAGCGGTGGAGGGGGTAGTGTGAAAACCCTTGAAATGGTTGGCCATTCCTATGTGCCTGCTTTGCATGGCTTCGAAACCACCATGAAACTAATGGGAGTCGTACCAGTTATTTGCGCCTGCATGGGGTCAGTCGCTGGACTTGGAGCCGTAAGAGTAACCATTTCCCATTTCTCTTTAATGATTAAGGGTACCAGCCAGTTATTCGTCGCCGGGCCACCGGTAGTTGAGCGGGGTTTTGGTAAGCCGGTTGGAAAAAACGAATTGGGTGGTTCACAGATTCACGCCCATGGGAGTGGCGCCGTGGACAATGAAGTGGAATCGGAGCCGGAAGCCTTCAAAACAATTAAGCTGTTTCTATCTTACCTCCCGCAAAATGTCTGGCAAGCGCCCACAAGAACCGAACGTACGGATCGTGTGGAGCGACGGGAGGAATCTCTACTGACAGTGATACCGCGAGATAGGCGCCAAATGTACCAGGTTAGGGAAATTATTAAAGCGATAGTCGACGTTGATTCTTTTTTTGAAATAAACGCTGGTTATGGTGAATCTCTAGTGGTGGGACTCGCTCGACTAGACGGTTTTTCTATAGGCATCATAGCAAATGATACTTGCCATCATGGCGGAGCAGTTAATGCTACTGCGTCCGAAAAAATGATGCGCTTTGTTGATCTATGCGATACTTTTCATATACCAGTAGTCAATCTAGTCGATAACCCCGGCTTCCTGATCGGTGTGCAGGCAGAGGAAGAAGGTACTGTGCGCCTAGGCAGTCGCGCACTGATGGCAATCTATCAATCCACTGTTCCTTGGGTATCGGTAATTATCCGTCGCTGCTATGGCGTAGCTGGTGCTGGACATGGCAAGACTGATGGATTAAACCTACGTTATGCATGGCCGTCGGCAGACTGGGGGTCACTGCCAATCGAGGGCGGCGTTCAAGCTGCTTATCGGAGGGACATCGAAGCGGCAGAAGATGCCGATGCTCGGCGTCAAGAACTAGAAGACATGTTAGAGCAGTACCGCTCCCCTTTGCGGACCGCTGAGGCCTTCGGAGTGGAAGAAGTTATTGATCCACGCGATACAAGACCCCTGTTATGTGATTGGGCGCAATTGGCATACGAGATAATACCTACCCAACTTGGGCCGAAGGCGCGTAGTCCCCGAGCCTGAACATCAGCTACGCAGCAACTGAAAGAATAGCAGCTGCTTCTAGAGCCTTGTTTATGGCTTCTTCCTGATTAGATTGCAATAGTTGCCAGGCAGACTCGTGTCTTGCGAATGGGTCAATCACTCCACTTTCTTCACCGTTCAATGCTTCAATAATGGCTATACCACAAAACGGCACATAACCAGCAGAATAACCGCCTTCGTGGCAAACCAGAAGTCGTCCCTTACAAAGGCGAATGGCAACCTCCAAAAGCTGCTGAGTCATGGAGCGATAATGGCTGGACAACAACATCATGTGCCCTAGTGGATCCCAGGTGCTAGCGTCCAAGCCGGAAGCCACCAGTATCATATCCGGTTTAAACCTTTCAAGTGCTGGTAACACGATCCGCTCCATGGCTGCGTGGTATGCTCCTCCCCCGCATCCCGGAGGTAATGGAATATTGATATTGAATCCTTCTCCGGCTCCCTCACCTATATCTTCGATGGCACCCTTGTTGTATGGATAAAGTGAATCTTCATGAATCGAGATCGTAAGCACATTAGGATTATCGTAGAAAGCAGACTCAGTACCATTTCCATGGTGCACATCCCAGTCGACCACCGCCACGCGGGAAATATCATCACGCGAAAGAATATCTTTTACAGCGATTGCCACATTGGAGAAAATGCAGAAACCCCTACCGCGATCCGCTTCCGCATGATGTCCACAAGGACGGACAAGCGCATAGGCATTGGTCACAAGCCCATCCAGGATAGAGTGGGCTGCAGTAATGCAGCCACCGGCTGCCAACAGGGCAATCTCATAACTACCAGGTCCAAAGGGAGTGGACTCCCCGGCGTTACCTCCTTTATC
>JGI24816J26688_1000067_pt1 | contig 21458 bp, 22 predicted proteins | sample METZYME_3_250m_FD_26688 | JGI IMG/M metagenome (IMG submission 26688)
CGGTGATGCGAAGTCCATGCTTTCCATTCCTGCGGCATATCCTTCTACGGATGCCGGGTCTTGCATGTCCACACCGGCTAGCACCATCATCAATACACTTCCCCCTCCGACTACTACCATCATTGTTAAAAACCAAATCGGCATAAAAATTAATGCTCTAAGCCATCCTTTTTTTACTGTTGGTTCTGACATAATTATATTCCTTTCTTTAATTACAGTTTAAATGTTGCGGAGAGAGAGGGATTCGAACCCTCGATACAGTTGCCCGTATAACACCTTAGCAGGGTGCCGCTTTCAACCACTCAGCCACCTCTCCAAATTTGAATAATTTATAAACTACTGGATAAAAAAGATACTAGTCTATCTTTTAAATTGTCAAGCCCAGATTTGCTTACAGATGAGATATCAATATACTCTTCAGAAAACCCCTTCCATTGATCTAATGTTTCTGGGTTTTGTATAGTATCTAATTTGGTACGCACTACTAAGGTTGGTTTATCCATAAGCGTGTCATTAAATGTGTGTAATTCTTTTTTGAGCTTATTAAAAGTGTCTTGAGGATTGTCATCCAAAATATCAATTAAAAACAACAATATTTTATTGCGTTCAATATGTTTTAAAAACTGATGTCCAAGCCCTTTTCCTTGGCTTGCTCCCTCAATCAATCCGGGGATATCTGCCATCACAAAGGATTGGTATTCTCCATACTTTACAATCCCTAGATGGGGCTGTAAGGTAGTAAAGGGATAATCAGCTATTTTTGGTTTTGCGGTAGTCATTACAGAAAGCAAAGTAGATTTCCCTGCATTCGGTAATCCTACTAGCCCTACATCCGCTAATACTTTTAATTCCAGCTCTACTGTGAGGTGATTTCCTGGTATCCCTTGTTGTGAAAAACGAGGCGTTTGCTGAGTAGCAGATTTAAAATGATGATTTCCTTTACCCCCAATTCCCCCTTCACATACAATATGGGTTTGATTTTCTTCCACCATGTCTAGAATCACTTTGCTTGATTCTGCATTTTTAATTACAGTACCACATGGAATTTCTATTACTAAATTTTCGCCTGATTTTCCGGTTTTCTTATTAGAGCCGCCAGATCCTCCGTTGTCTGCTTTATATAGACGACGATATCGGATATCTTGTAAGGTATGTAGGTTAGGATTGGTTGAAAAAACAATATCACCGCCTTTGCCACCATCTCCTCCGCTAGGACCGCCTTTATCTATGTATTTTTCTCTATGAAAAGATACAATCCCGGTTCCACCGTTGCCTGCTTGCAACTCAATCTTTGCGTAATCGATAAACATGATAGGAAGTTAAAAATTGTTAATGATTTCGTCGCCAAATTCTGAACATTTCAATAATGTGGCTCCGTTAAGTAGTCGATGAAAATCATAGGTGACACGTTGTGAAGAAATTGTTTTTTCTAGCCCATTAACAATCAAATCAGAAGCTTCTTTCCATCCGATATATTCTAACATTAATGCTCCAGATAATATCACCGATGATGGATTGACTTTATCCAATCCAGCATATTTTGGCGCGGTACCATGGGTTGCCTCAAAAATAGCATGTCCTGTATCAAAATTAATGTTCGCACCAGGAGCAATGCCAATGCCTCCTACAGATGCGGCCGCTGCATCAGAAATATAGTCACCATTTAGGTTCATAGTGGCAATCACATCATATTCGGCTGGTCGTAATAGAATTTGTTGTAAGAATGCATCTGTAATCACATCTTTTATTAATAATTTTCCGCTATCAAGAGCATCAGATTGTGCTTTGTCCGCTGCTTCTTTGCCATCAGATTCTTCAATTTTATCATACTGATTCCAAGTAAAACTTGATCAGCAAAATGGGTTTCAGCGTATTCGTATCCCCATTTCTTAAAATACCCTTCAGTAAATTTCATAATATTGCCTTTATGCACCAAGGTGAGTGTTTTGCGATTGTTCTCTAATGCATAATGAATCGCAGCATGAACCAGACGATTGGTTCCTTCTTGTGAAATAGGTTTAATCCCAATTGAGCTGGAATCAGGAAATCGTATTTTTCCTTCCATCCCCAGTTCGTTAATCAACTCAATAATCTTTTTTGATTCTTCTGTTCCATTTTCCCACTCTATCCCGGCATAAATATCTTCAGTATTTTCTCGAAAAATTGTCATATTCACTTTGCTAGGATCTGATAAAGGAGAAGGAGTTCCTTGATACCATCGTACTGGTCTTACACAAGCAAAGAGATCTAGCTCTTTTCTTAATGTTACATTTAATGATCGGATACCACCACCAATTGGCGTCGTCAATGGTCCTTTAATAGCAACAAGATGTTTTCTAATCATATCAAGAGTATCATTAGGCAACCATTCGCCATTTCTATCGAAGGCTTTTTCGCCTGCAAATACTTCAAACCATTCAATCTTTTTTGAAGAATCGTATGCTTTACGGACTGCTGCATCGATTACTTTCTTACTAGCGTTCCAAATATCAGGTCCAATACCATCTCCCTCTATAAATGGAATGATTGGATTATCAGAAACAACTAACTTTCCATCAGTAAATTTGATTTTTTCAGCCATTATTTTAATTTATCTTTTAGTTTATCTTCAATATTCTTTGGAACAAATTTTTTCAAATCTGCACCATGTTTGGCTAGATCTTTGATAATTGTCGAATTTAAATGAAGGAATCTCTCATTAGGTATCATGAGCAATGTAGAAATCGATGGATTGATTCCATAATTCACATTTGCCATTTGAAATTCGAATTCAAAATCACTTACATGTCTAAGCCCTCGGATAATGGCTACTGCACCACAATCTCTTGCAAAATTCACCACCAAGTTTTTTGGATTAGAATGAACATAAAGATTGCTGATATCGCCCAAGCATTCTTCAATCATTGANACNCGTTCATCATGGCTAAACAATGGATTCTTTTCAAGATTGTCAGAGATGCAAATATGTACTTCATCAAACAATTTAGAAGCTCTTTTTGCTATGTCTATATGACCATAGTGAATTGGATCAAACGTCCCTGGATATATAATTTTTTTCATACCTGCCAGTAAAGTAAGTTTGTGCCCCCAAATTTACTAATTTTATTATATCCTGCAATAGATTCCTTCTTACTACATTCCAAGACAAAAACTCCTCCTGGATTTAGTCTATCAAGACATAATTCTATTAGTTTATCAATATTAGAAATGTGATACGGTGGATCTGCAAAAATAATATCATATTGTACAGANTTTTTTAAAAATCTATGGACATCCCTTACTAAAAAGTTAAAGTGGTCATATGGGATTGTTTTTGCATTAGCAATAATTTGATTCATATGTTTTTTATCTAATTCAACAAATGTTACGGATTCAGCTCCTCTGCTTGAAGCTTCAAATCCGATAATGCCTGATCCTGAATATAAATCTAAAAAATGTTTCCCTTCTAGAGACCTTAGAGTATCAAACATGCTCTTTCTTGCAATAGAGGTTGTTGGACGATATTCAAACTTCTGGCTTGACTGAATAGCATGGTTCTTAAATTGGCCTGCTAATATTTTCATTAACCTAGAACAGTAATATAAAAATGAATTGAATTATCAGCTTTGGTAAATAAAATCTTTCTCATAATAAAATTATTATAATTGGTTATCTGATCAATAATTTCATTAGAAAGCTCTAGTCCATCAATTCTTAGAATTATATTGTCTACTTCTCTGTCTAATAGTACTCCATCGATTATCTTAAATTCTATTTCCTCTATATCAAGAATCCAGTTAAGGAAATTAGAGATTGAAGCAGAATTTGTACTTAAGTCACTAGGCAAATAAGAATCAATTTTATATACAACTTTGTTCTTTGACAAATCAATTTGTTTCACTGCGTTCGGGTCAACACCATTTAATAGCGATAAAAGGCTCTCATCTCCTCCTTCTACAGCTACAACCCCATCAACAATGCTCAAGATACTAACTACATTACCATACTCAGTAACAATCGAATCAAATACATTAATCATACTATGTGATTTAGCATTATAAAATTCAAAAGGATTTTCTGTAGCTATCNCGTCAGTNATAACAGGCTCTTCAATCATCTCGGAAATAACTTCAGTATTTAATGATTTCAAATCTGCCTTGTTAATAGATTGAAGAACAAACACTAATAAAATTAATGTTAAGAATGCGGCAACNATATTTCTAAAATAATTGAAAAAATTGGTTTCTTTTTTTTGTTTGGTAAAAGTTTTTTTTCTCTTATATNTACTATCATCAATAATTTGAATTCCAACTGGGTTGATAAAGTTTAAAGTTGGAAAAGATGTATCAATTAATTCTGACAGAGTTTTTACAATATCTAAATCAGAAAATAAGAGATACTTTGAGTTAGATTTTTTGAGTGTTCCCTCTGAGATTTTTTGTAAATCATCTAAACCGATAATTTTATTAAATGTCTTTTTTCTTGCACCATAATTAGCCTTGAAAAAAGAGAAACCTTTTCTTGAATAGTTAAAAATAAGATAGTTTTTTAAAGATTTAACTACTCCATATTGAGTAGTTTTTGTATGAGAAAGTATCACGCTTGAAAGAGGAATAATTCCTTTAATATCGATACCAAAATTATTGAAATTGAGCTTAATCTTTTCTTTTAGATAATGATTAATCTCAACAACATGAATAAACTTTTTTGATGATTTCCTACTCTCCGCAATATAAAAATAGTTACTAAATAGATCTTTCCACTTAATCTGAAGTTCATTCTTTATCTTTTCAGCTAATTTTATATCATCTTTTGCTGAATTAATAATCAATGAATGAGATAAAAGTTCATCGTTAATAACAATTGAAGCTTCTTGATTTTCCAATACTATTTTTTCATTTAATTCGTCCAATGATTGAGCAATAACATTGCTTAATAGTTTCGGATCATAAATAGTTGATGATAAGGAATGGTGAAATTTTACTTTTGATTGAAGAATTAGTTTATCTTTTTCAAGATTTCTCTTGAATACGACAAGAGTATTATTATGTACTATAAAGTATAGCAATCAACTAGTTATCCCAACTTCTGGTTCCATCAATGATATATCCATGGCTTCTGGTTTTTAAAGAAAAGAATCCATATCTATTATCCCTATAAGAACGAATTGGGCTAGAAACTCGTACAGAATTTGGACTAATCTCAATGATATAAGGCTCATTGGTTAATGGGCAATTGAATTGAGAAGAATCAGGAAGAGCGACAAAATTATATTCTGGGTCTCTTTCCTTTCTAAATCTCTTATTAAAATAAGAAACTGTCTCAACACGTTCAAATGTGTTTTCATTAACAACTTTCACAAAAAATGGATCTGAAAGTGTATCACTTAAATTCTTTTTTTGGACATAAACGGTATCTTCTACACCGTCTTCAGTAAGCATCAATATTGTAACAGTTGTATCTACCACAGTTTCCTTTGCGACTCTTCTAAGTCCAAATGTGGTATCATATTCAACATGAAACCCGTTAGGAATATTGACTAAAAATTCTTCCCCACTCAATTTGACCGATTGTTCACCAAGAAAAAGAGAATCTGCTGTTAGAGAATCTCTTACAGCATTAACAAGGCGAAGAGCTTTTAGTCCATCTTCTTCATACTCGCCAACCAAAATATTATAAAAATTCTCGATATTATAAACGCTCTGCATGCGGAATCTACTCTCTTTTTTATAAGCATCTTCTTCTTTCCATATCACACTAGGAACATAAATAACAACCAACATAAGAAGAAAAATAAAAAAAGTGATTATTTCGAGATAATCGTTGAAGAATTTTTGTTTTGTTTTGTCCATTTTATGTTATCTAAATTTACAATAAATAAGATTCATAGCAAGGCATTAATCGTCGAACTTTTCGAAATTGATACTCTTGCTTGCAGTTATATCATGATAATCTTTTATAATCTTTTTTTCATCACTAGATAACTTTTTAGGAATATCAATTTGAATTTTCACAAGCTGATCTCCCCTACCAGATCTCCTCAATCTTGGAAACCCTTTTCCTCTAATTCTTAAAATCTGCCCTGGTTCAATACCTGCTGGAATTTTAAGGTTTGCTTTTCCATTGATTGTTGGAACCTCAATTTTATCTCCAAAAACGGCCTGAGAGAAACCAATTCTTACCTGTAAAAGTAAATCATCCCCATATCTTGAAAAATATTCATGTACTTCTTCCTCAAAGAAAACATACAAATCTCCAGAAGTCTTATTAATATCTTCATGTCCCTGTGATTCTAGCGTCATATAATTACCATTCTCAACTCCAACTGGAATATTAATCTTAATTGTTTCTTCTACCTTTACCATACCATTTTTATCGGAACTAGAAGGTATGTGATCAATAACTTTACCATACCCTTTGCATTTAGGACAAATTGATGTAGAACGCATTTGACCAAGAAAAGAATTTGTTACTTTTGTTACTTGACCAGATCCTCCACACATTGAACAATTAGTAAACGTAGCACCGTCCGCTAATTTTAATTTTTTTAACTTAATCTTTTTAGAACCACCATTTACAATTTCAGCATATGTAACCTTAATTTTTACTTTAACATCACCACCAGTTCTTGCTCTAGAAGCAGCTCTACCGCCAGAAAAAAAAGATTCAAAAGGATTATTTCCACCAAATATGTCACCGAATTGACTGAAAATATCTTCCATATTCATTGAACTAAATCCTGCCTGTCCACCTCCCATACCATTGAAAGCAGAATGACCAAATTGATCATATTGTTGTCTTTTAGATGAATCGCTTAAAACAGAATATGCTTCAGCTGCTTCTTTAAATTTGTTCTCAGCTTCTTTGTTATCGGGATTACGATCTGGATGATATTTCATAGCAATCTTACGATAGGCACGCTTAATCTCTGTTTCATTTGAATTTTTTGAAACTCCTAATATATCGTAATAATCTCTCATTTTTTATTTACCACTACTTTAGCATGTTTAATAATTAAATCTTTATACTTAACCCCGACTTCATAAACTTCTACTATTTCATCATCTTTCTTCTTTTTGTTACTTGTAGTTGTTAGTGCTTCATGTAAATCAGGATCAAAAATATCCCCTTTTTCCCCAAATTCTGTTATCTGTCTTTCCTCCATTTTCTTTAAGAAATCTTTCCGAATGAGAGAAAGAGCGTTTCTAGTATCTTTATCTTTATATGAATCAATACCACGATTAATTGTATCTAGAATAGATAAAAAGTCTAAAATGAAATTCTTACCTTCATACTTTAGAATAGATGAAATTTCTGTTTCTTTTCTCTTTCTAAAATTATCGAATTCTGCTCTCAATCTTAGTTCTTTGTTTTGTAAATCTTGAATAACATTTTCTAAATCTTTTTTAGTTATTCTTTTCTTTTTTAATGGTTTTTTCTTATCCAGATTACCATTTGATCCATTCTTCATTTTTTTGCTCATACAAGTATTCTCTTCATTGATTTACTGGATGCATAAGTACTTATAATAAGTGACAAAGCAATTATCCATGCCCATAAATAATTATCAATTTCTATATTGACACCAAGATAGGAATTTATTACTACAAATCCATATTTCACTAGAAAAAATGCAAGCAACGAACCTATTAGAGATTGTAAAAAAATTTCAATAAAAAATGGGGTTTTTATGAATAAGTTTGAAGCACCATTGTATCGAAGAATTTCAATGAAATCCCTTCGATTTGATAAAGATAGACCTGTTGTGTTTCCTATAATCTGGATTGAAATAAATATGACTAGGAGCACTAAAACTAAGAAAATAAAAATAAATAAATTGATTCTACTCTCAATATTATCAATATAATTTCCTTGATAACTTATTTCATCAATCAATGAATTTAATTTGTATTCTTCAATTAGTATATTGACTTGATTAGAATCAAATNCATTCTCTTCTAAATTAACCTTTAGTGAAGTTGGCAAAGGATTGTATCCTAACACCTCTACAATGTCTTCTCCAAATTCGTCATAAAATATCTTTGCGGATTCCTCTTTACCAATAAAATCAACAGATGTTACCAACGCATCATTTGAAAGTTCATTCTTCAAGGTAACAGCTTGATCTAAACTCGTTTCCGAATTTAAAAAAATCTCAAAAGTGTATTTAGACCGGAAAAAATTAACAACATTCTCTGTATTGTATCCTAGTACAAAGAAAGTACCTAGTATTGTAAAATTGATAAAAATTGTAACAATACATATAAAATTAGTGAGCTTATTCCTAGTAAAGTTCTTAATTCCTTCAACAAACAAAAATGCTATCTTATCTATCATCCGCTAACTATTCTACCTTCATTTAATTCAATTACTCGATATGCTTTATCAGAAATAAGTTTATAATTGTGGGTTGCCATCACTACNCATGTTCCCTCTTTATTAATCTGTTCAAATATTTTTAAAATCTTATGCCCTGTGGTAGGGTCTAGATTNCCTGTTGGTTCATCAGCCAGTATAATATCAGGATTTTTTACAATTGCACGGGCGATACATACTCGTTGTTGTTCTCCACCAGACAATTCATCAGGAAATTTCTTAGAATAATGTGATAATTCGGTTAAATCCAATGCCTCTCTGACAAGTTGCTTAATTTTCTTCCTACCAACTCCATTAATATGCAAAGGTAAGGCGATATTCTCATATACAGTCCTTTGCTTTAGAAGTTTGTAATCTTGAAAGACAACTCCAATCTTCTTTCTTATTTTGTGTATAGAAGATTTTTTAACATTTTTTGAAGAATAATTTAAAATATTCACTTTTCCTTTATGAGGAAATAAATCAAAATAAAGCAATTTTAATAGTGTAGTCTTCCCAGAACCAGTAGGACCAACAAGAAAACAGAATTCGTTATCTTGGATTTCTAAATTAATATCATAAACCCCCGATTGATGAGAATAATTGTAGGTTATATTTTCAAAATCAATCATGAAAACTGTAAATAAAGGAATATAGTATATAACAATAAAAGAAAAATACCTGAAGATCTATTTAATCCACCAAAGAACAATGATAAAGGCAGTAATAAAAACACTAAAATCAATCCATAAAATAATTCAAAATTAATATTACTAAATACTATAGGATTGATTAGTCCTACTATTCCTAAAACAAAAACAATATTTAGGATATTTGAACCAATAATATTTCCTAATGATATACCTACCTCTTTCTTCGACAAAGCTACCATAGTTACAAAAACTTCTGGAAGAGATGTCCCGATAGCAACAACAGTCATACCAATAGCTCTTTCAGAAAACCCGAAGTATTTAACTAAGGGTACTGCACCATTATTAATAAAAAGTTCAGAACCCCAATATAGACACATACCACCGGCTAATAGTCTTACCAGTGATGGAAAAATGTTTCCAGAAACTTGGGTATCATTGCTAGGTTCAACATCTATGCTGGCTCTAAAGATTCTTCCAAACATGAAAACTGAAAAAATAAGGAGCAGACCTAACGAATCTCCAGTCGATATCATATTATCTAAAGAAATAAAATATAAATAAACACATGCTAGTATATTATACACTATTACATCTCTAATATCACCTACTTGAAACTTGATACTATAGAACAAAACAGGCAACCCTAGAGCGAGACCAATATTTGCAATATTAGATCCTAATACATTACCCATTACAAATTCTGAATACCCTCCTAAGGCTGATATAATGCCAACTACTAGTTCTGGAAAAGATGTGCCGATTGCAACAACTGTTAATCCAATTACAAAATCTGAAAATCTTAACTTTCTTGCAATAACCTTGGCAGCACTAATCAACCACTCCGACCCTACGAATAAGATGGCAGAACCAGCAGCTAAGAAAAATAGACTAGACGACATCAGTATAACTCATTTTCATTAATATATTCCCATACCTCTTTTGGAACCATGTATCTAATTGTTTTTCCTTCTCTCCATCTTGCTTTTATATTTGTGGAAGACACTTCAAACCTTGGGATATTCGCAAAACGTACGTTATCTAATATCCACTGCGGAATATCACTTGGAGTAAAACCAGGTCGAATAGCAACAATAATATTGCATAATTCCATAATTCTTTCAGGGTCTTTCCAAGTATGAAAACTTCTTAAAGTATCGCTTCCCATAAGAAAGAATAAATCTTTTTTATCTAAATTTGAACTACTTACAAATTCTTCCAATGTATCAACAGTATAACTAATCCCTTCTCTTTTTATTTCTATATCTGAAATCTCAAAATTGGTATTGTTGATTAAAGAAATTTCTAGCATCTTTAACCTTGTTTTAGGTGAAGAATTAGTCTCATTCTTCTTGGTAGGAGAAATATTAGCAGGAACGAATATCAATCGTTCAAAATGCTCAGATTCAAAGACTGTTTGCGCAATCAAAAGATGTCCAATATGGGGAGGGTCAAAAGTACCACCAAAAATACAAGTTTTCATATTTTATCCTTTTATAAAATTATGATGCATTATCTAAAATCTCAGATGCTAATTCTTTAAAATTATCATCCACAAACAATTCATTCCTATCGATAAGTTCTTGTAAAAAAGTATTTGCTTCACCTTCTTTTTTCATGAGTACCAAACAACGAATAATCTCTAAATTTGCCTGACTATAATATTCTGTATCATAGTAGTCAGTGGTAACTATTCTATATGAGACTAACGCAGAATCATACGCTTTTAACTTAATATATAATTCACCAGTTTCCATATTTTTCCTGGCCAATCTTAATCTTATTTTTTTAATTAATTCATCTGCATCAACAGAGTATTCAGATTGAGGGTAATCATCTAAGAATTGTTGGATTTCTTGTATTGCTTTCCTACTCGAATCTTGATCATGATAATAATTAGGAGAAAGCTCCATAAGAGATTCACAAATTCTCCAACGTGATTTTTCTATATAAGGACTAAAACCCATTCTAGCAACCAACTTATCATATTCAACTAAAGCTAAATCATAATCATTGTCTAAAAAATATGATTCAGCAAGAAAGAATAATGCATCATCTCCCAAGTCTGTATGAGATGCTCTTTCAACTATAATATTAAATTGTTGGGCAGCACGACCATATTTTTCTTCTTGGAAGAATACAAGGCCTTCATCAAATCTTTGTTTGTAAGGAATATCATCATTGAACGGATTGGACAATCCACACCCAACTAAATAAAAAACAGTTAATATAAGAACTAGTCTCACTTTAGAAAATATTATGTGTTAAAAGATAATTAAAAAGAACCACTTAGAGAAAATCTCACCATATTTGAATGTGGATCGAGATCTCCGCCCATAACGTAGCTAACATCAAATCCGACAGGATCTAAACGAGCACCTATACCTAGAGTAGTATAACTTAACTCGCCTGATGGATCATTCATAAATCCAGCTCTTAAAGCAAAGTTTTCTACGAGAAAATACTCGAAACCAAGATTTGTTACCATTGCTTGGTCATTAACTTCATAATTCAAATCAAGTGCTAAATTTCCTGCTCCTTCAAGCATTGATAGGCCAACACCAAAACCTAGGCGAGTAGGAAGAGGGTCTTCTTCCCCGTCACCAAANCTTACACCTGGACCAAGATTAGTTAACACAGCACCCATTGTAAGNTTTGGATTATTCATAGCATTATGTCTAAAATATCCTACATCAACAGCAACACTTCCAGTAGCTGCATCAACATTACTTAGATCGGCTAATTCTTGATAAAAATATTTACCATTTACTCCCCATGATGAATTTTCATCGACTTTTTGTGAATAAGATACATTTAATGCATACATATAACTGGAGAATGAACCGAGTTCATTACCGTTGTCATCAGTACTGATTTGATCTCCAAGATTTAAATAAGTAAAATGTCCTCCAATTGCAGAATTTTCTTTAAGAGGCATCGCAAATGTAAGAAAATCATAAGCCATATCATCAACTAAATTTGGTAAATAGCTGGTATGCATAAATGAAAAATGTTTATTTGATAAATTAGAAAGGCCAGCTGGGTTGTAATACGTAGCATAAGCATCATTAGCAACACCAATTTGAGCTTCTCCCATACCATTAGCTCTTGCTCCTGGATTGATTGCTAAAAATAAGGATCCCGCTTCCCCTTGAGCCATAATTATTTGCGAAAATAATAGTAAAGAAAATATAGATTTTTTATAACTCATGATGCACTAAGTATAAATAAAATTTAGTAAAAGAACAAAGGAATATATGTTATAACCAAAACTCCAATCAATCTAATAAAGAAGTATGGCATTGTTGCTTTGTATACCGTTGGCATGTCTTTATTAAAGCGATAAGATGATAAGAATAGATTCATTCCTACTGGTGGCGTGATATACCCGAGTTCAAGGTTTGCAATAAAAATAATAGCTAAATGTATAGGGTCAATACCAAAGTATGCCGCCAATGGAGCAATTAGAGGCACTATCACGATGATAGCAGAGAAAACATCCATAATACAACCAGCAACTAATAAAAGAATATTTAGTGCCAATAAGAATATAATTTTTGATTCAATTCCTTGTTGAACAAAGTGGAGAATTTTTAACGGAATCTGAGCATCTACAAGATATCCAGTAAATCCCATAGCAAATCCCAAAATAATTAGTACTCCACCAACAAGTGTTGCACAATCAATCACAATTTTGGGAATATCTTTTAGATTGATATCTTTATAGATATATAACTCAATAAATAAGACATAGACGACTAAAAGTGCTGCACATTCTACAAGTGTTGCAAAACCACTAAATAAACCAAGAATAATCAATATAGGAATAACAATCTCCCATTTTGCAACAGATAAAGCTTTCATAGAATTTTTTAAACTAAATTTTATTTTTTTCTGTTCGTTTGGTCTATGGTAAAAACCATACAATACGACAACTAATAACAAAAATAGTGCCGGAAGAAATCCCTGTTTAAATAAATCAATAGGATTAATACCAGCTGTTACTGAGTAGATAATTGCAGGTAAACTTGGAGGAAAAAGTAGTCCTAAAGATCCAGCCGTGGTAATAAGTCCTAAAGAAAATACCTCAGAATATCCATCTTCAACCAAGATTGGATACAAAATAGCACCAAGCGCTAAAATAGTAACACCAGATCCACCTGTGAGTGCAGTAAAAAATGCACATAGCAATACAACAATCAATACCGTAGAACCAGGAAGCCATCCAAGCGAAGTCTTAAAAAAATCTAAGAGACGTCTAGAAATGTTGCTTTCAGCAAGAAGATATCCTGCTAATGTAAATATGGGAATAGCCGCTAATGTTGGAGAAACAACAATACGATATGCACTATCACTAATGGTAGCCATTAAATCAAAATTTGTAGCCCAATCAGTAGGTTCTGATAAAAAGAACAATATTGAAAGAGTAGCTAGAACAACAAAGATAGGTAAGCCAAATGCTACCAGTGTAAGGGTAGCCAAAACTTTAAATGTTAAAAGAATTTCATTTGAAAATGGAAATTGCCAATAATAAAAAATTATAGTAATCAAAAAAGAAAAAAAGACTAACAAGAGACGATAGTTAAATCTGCTGCTACTTGTCATTATCATGTGATACCAAATTAAAAATAATCCAACCGGAATAATGCTTTGAGCAAACCATACTGTTATAAATGGAGCAACAAATGCTGGATATTGAATTCCAATTTGTATCATTTTTAAATAAGAGACTGCAAGAAGAAAAACTATTCCAACTGAAACAGCGTGAACTAAAAAATGACCGAGATTGAATTCAGAAGACTGTTTAAATACTGGTTCTCTAACAACCGCTAAGAGCCTATTAGATCGCGCTGCTAAAACCGCTCCCATAAATGCAATCCACAAAGTCATATGTTGCACAATTTCTTGAGAAGCAGGAATTGAAAAAAAATCAATTGATCGAGACAAAATCTGAAAAACTGGGAAAGAAATAATAACCGCAAAGCAAAAATAACAAATAAAGTTTTCTATCTTGCTAAGAAAATTATTCATCAATTGCGGAGGTTACCTTATCGTATACTTCTTTAGGAACATATGTATCAATCACATCAGGTATAATTTCTTCTTTAAAATCTTCCCAAATTTTTAATTCTTCATCTGTTGGTGTCTTAACTTTCATACCATATTCTTTCATCATNTCAATTGCTTGGGCATCTGTTTTTCTACCATTNTCTTGATATTTTTTACCTATTTCTTGTGCCACTTCCATCATCACTTTTTGATGTTCTGGTCGTATTTTTGACCAAACCCTTTCATCAATAATAACTGCTCCGATAAAAACAGCCCATTTCAAATCTAACATATTCGGCATTAAAGCAAACCATCCAGAACTCAATGATAATATCGGAACAGTCTGCATACTATTAATCATTCCGGTTTGTAAACTAGTTAAAATATCTGTTTCTGATACAGGAATTGCATTAAATCCAAATCTCTTGAAAAGTTCAACAGTGACATAGTCTCCAGCCGTTGTATAAATTTTAGCATTTCTTAAATCTTCTGGAACTGAAATTTCGTTCGCAGAAAACCAATAAACCCAACCAATATCCACTAAAAATAGTAACTTAAATCCACTCTCAGATAATCCATTACTTATATCGTCGAACATAACCTCTTTTACATTTTCTACGTCATCATAATCTTTAAATTTCATAGGAATTGTAAATGCTTGAATCTGGTCTGTTAAATCAGCTAATCCTATTGAAGACATTGCTGAAGCTTGGATCTGNCCAATACGCATTTTACGAATAGTATCACTCTCACGTCCAACAACACCATTCGGATAAATTCGAAGTATAACTTCACCATTTGTTTCTTCCTGCCATCTTTGCCCCATTTCAAGGAGAAGATTGTAGTATTCAGTACCCTCAGGTGCAAGAGTTGCAAGTTTTATTATAATAGGTTTAGATATCAACGTTCCTGAACAAATAATTAATAAAAAAATAGTTTTAATAAAATTTATCATATTAAATACCTACATATAGAATAGGTCATCAATTCTGGTTAATAACCATTTTGCTCTTAATTTAGATAATAAGTTAGCTTGTTTCATATCTTTGTCTGCGTTGACATCCATTGATAGAGCTTTATTAATCAACTCTAGGAAATAATCTTTATCTTGTTTTGCTACAGCAAAACTTTCTGCTAAAGTAACATAAATACCAATATTACTTCCTTTTGCTGCACGATCAGCAAGCTCGAAATATTCTAAAGCTTTTTTTTCAGAATCTCTGTCCCCNGTTGTATCATTTAAATATACGCTCATCATGGCTGAATATAATGCTCCCTTGTCCCAACCAGGTTCAAGAGCAATAGCATTCTTAAGCAACCACTTGATATTTGTTAAATCAATTAAATATCTTGGATCTCCTTTGCTAGCTGATATAGATCCTGCCATTGCACCGCTAAGCCAGTATAAATAAGGTATATCTCTTGTTGTAAAACTAATTGACNCTTTATCAATCATTTTAGATTTAAAATCAGGNTGCCTTAATGATAAAGCAGTTAACATATATTCTCTTGATGTTAAAAAAAGATCAAGAGCTTCCGAGTAATATTCTCTTGCAGTATAGTAATCAGCATACATCAATCTATCTGCTTTATCCATTAAAATTGCATAGGAAAATTGAATTAATCTTTCGGAAGCTTCTAAGTAAACTTCAGAATTAAAAGAATCTTTCCTAATCTTCTTCTCTTGTGCTTTTGCCGTAAGAGGAATAGTATATTCAATAATATCTGCTCCAAACATTGTATCTCTATTTATAGCACATGCATTGAGAAACAAAATTGAAAAAATCCAAATATATAATTGTCTTCTTTGAAAAATAATCATACTAATAAATTGGAAATGATTGACATAGCTCTTTTACTTCTTTTCTAACAGAATTAATGATATTTTTATNTTCACTATNCATAATCACTTTATCAATCAAGTTAGCAATAATTTTTACTTCTTCTAAACCCATTCCTCTTGTTGTTAAAGCAGGAGATCCAATTCTTACTCCGCTAGTAATAAATGGACTTTTCGGATCGAAAGGCACCATATTTTTATTTAAAGTAATTCCAGCCAAATCCAACGCGTGTTCTGCTTGTTTACCGGTAATATTCTTATTCTGAAGATCTAAGAGTATAAGGTGTGTATCAGTNCCACCAGAAATAANATTATACCCTCTTGATTTAAATTCTTCAGCAAAACATTTTGCATTTTCTAAAACAGATTGGATATATGTTTTAAAACTAGGTTTCAAAGCTTCTTTAAATGCAACAGCTTTTCCTGCAATAACGTGCATCAATGGTCCTCCTTGTATGCCTGGCATTACTGCAGCATCTAACAATTCGGACATCATTTTAGTTCTTCCTGTTTTTGGAGCAACTACCCCATATGGATTTTCAAAATCTTTTCCCATTAATATAATCCCACCTCTGGGCCCTCTTAATGTCTTATGTGTACTAGTTGAAACTACGTGACAATGTGGAAACGGAGAAGGATGTAGTTCTGTCGCAATCAATCCTGCATTGTGACAAATATCTCCATGCAAAAACGCTCCTACTTCATCAGCTATTTCTCTAAATCTTTCAAACTCAACTTGTCTTGGATAGGCGCTAGCACCACAGATAATTAATTTTGGTTTATGTTCTTTTGCTTTTTTTAATAAATCATCAAAATCAATTAATCCGTCATCTTTTTTTACATGAAATGTTACTGCATTATATAATTTTCCAGAAAAGCTAACCTTGCTCCCATGAGTTAGATGTCCACCATGGCTAAGATCAAGACCCATAATACAATCTCCAGGATTTAACATTGCTAAATAAACACCCATGTTAGAAGAAGAACCAGAATGAGGTTGCACGTTTGCATAATCTGCTTTGAATAATTGCTTTGCACGATCAATAGCTAGATTTTCTGCGTCATCAACATGGATACATCCACCATAATATCTCTTGCCAGGATATCCTTCAGCGTATTTGTTTGTTAAGGCCGAACCAACAGCTTCTAAAACAGCTTTGCTTGCAAAATTTTCGGAAGCAATGAGTTCTAGGAAATCATTTTGTCGCTGAACTTCGGAATTAATTATTCGAAAAATATCAGGATCTTGATTTTTCAGATTTGACACTTACTTACCAATCACTTTGTTTAGGCAAAGATTCGTTTGCCCAATCATAACATCTACCAGCAGCTTTAACTTTCCCAGTAGCTTGTACTTCAGGATTCAGCATAAACCAATCAGTATACCCAAATAATACGTCATCATTATCTTCAAGCCAGTTTTTTTGTTTGAAATATTTTGAATTCCCTTTTTTCTCTGCCTTTAGAAAATAGTTATATGCCAGGGAAGCAATTATCTTATCGGAACGTGAAAAATTATCGGTTCTACAAAGCTGCATTGCTTTATAATATAAATTTCCCATGTGCGATAAAGTTTCTGCATTATTTTTTGAAATTTTTAGAGCTTTGTTTGCCCAATCATATGCCGACTCAAAATCGTCTATTTGTATATTATTTTCTGATATTAATATCGCAACTCGGTAATTATCACGATCCAATTCAAACAAATCTTCGAAAATATCAATAGCATCTTCAAAATTAGAATTTTCACCATAAACTTTCCCAAGCTTCATATAAATCATGTTGTTATTTCTATTATAATCTAAAGTATTCTTTAGAACATCAATTGCTTCATCCAACTCACCATTAGCAATTAATTTATCTGCATATTCAGTTGCATAAGAAACATTATCGGTGTTATTCTCATATCTGTCTTTAAAAATTTCCAGAGGATCGTCTCCAGATTCCTCATATGCTCTAGCTAGTTCAGATTGAANAGCAGAATTGTTTGGATCGAAAACCAAGATTTTCTTTAAGACTGATACTTGTTCATCGGTTCTTCCCTGTTGTCCATATGCTGATGCTAAATCTCGCAACGAAGTTGTGTCTTCAACTCCCATATCCATCAAACGTTCATATTCAATAATCATCTCATCAATTTTATCTTGTTTTTTATATGCGTACGCAAGTCTTTTTATTAAATCAATATTTTCTGGAAGCTCTTCCAGCCCTTGAACAAGTGCTGCTTCTGCTTTGTCGTACTGACCCAAATATTCTAGTGCAACAGCCCAATATAAATATACGTCATTGGGATTAACCCAATCTGAATTCCATTCATCGCATCGTAAATTGATTAATTCAGAATATGCATTCGCACTTAATTCCCAACTATTAGTACTATAATATTGTTGTGCACTACTTGCAAGTTGTGGACATCTATCTTCTCTCTCATCTTCAATAGAATATGGCCAATAATCTTCATTATAGATTAGTCGAGTAGCTTCTCTACACTCTACTTCTTTTGTTTCAATTCCATTTGAAACTCTTAATGTTTCGCCTCTTCGACATTGTGCATCGAGTACACTACAAAAAAAGAGTGTAATAATTAACATATTAGATAAATATTTATTATTCATAAAAACCAGTCTCCTAATTTATTAAATTTCTCTTCTTTTAATAAACCACAAATCTCCAATGCTCAAACCTACACTAAAAACTTGCATATTCTCAACACCAGCTTGGTAAATACCACTTCTTTGTACAAAGTTATATCCAATATCAAATTGATTATTAGTTAATCCAAATTTAACACCAAAACCTAGAGCTAAACCAACTTCATTAACAGAATCTAAACTCTCTGCAGTCATTGGATTAACAATATTATAGTTACCAAAAAATATACCGCCTCTAAGATGCATTCGATCGAATGTATCATCTGTGAAAGGTTTTGGAAATTTATTTAAAGAAACATTGACTCTATTTTTTTCTTTAATATGTCCAGGATAAATCGAACTTAATAAATTGTTATTTCCTTTATTTTGCCACATATCAAATTCAAGCTGTAAGTGATAGAGTTCATAAATCTCATAATCTAACCCAATTTTAATATTGTTAATTTTGATTTCGTCTCCAAAAGTAACCTTTGTTGGCAATAATGCTTCGGTAGCACCAGGATAGTCACTGCCATCATGATAATTGTTAGAATTAATATCAATAAATGCTTGGTATGATTCATTTTCTACATTTATAGGATTAAGAGAAAGATTATAATTTAAAGCAAGAACCAATGGCTTATCTTTAAAAGAAAATCTTTTAGTAGTATAATATAATTCGAGCAATGAGCCTGAAAAATAATCTCTAGATTGTAGAAGATGACCTGTGTCATCAATAATCAGATTTCGTACACTTCGAGATGATCCAAAAATTACATCTATAGCAACTCCAATATCATCTTGATCAGTTAAATTATAACCCACAGCAAATTGCATCATTGATGAACCTCCACTAGTTTCATCTGATCGAGAGTAACTTAGTGTATCGCTTTCATTAAATATAAATTCCTGATAAGTGCTATCAACAACAGTTAATTGCCTTGACAAAAATGGAGAAAAACTTATTCCAATAGATAATTTTTGTTTTGCAGGTATAATAAGTTTTGCACCAGATAAATTTGAATTATTAACGGATTGATTACCAAATGCATTATGCTGACCTTCAAAAGAAAGCGATAAAAATGTAAACGACATGTTATGCCAAGTTGAAGGATTGGATAAAGATACATTATTCTGAAAACTTGGGACTAAACCAATTGATCCTGACCCTAGAGATGCTGATTCATTATTCTGTGAAAACATGCCATAACCGTATCCATTCATTGTAGACTGTCCCAACAAACCGCTTATCAATATGATATATATAAATCTATGGCTTAACATATAACACCTCAACATTTTGAGAATTCAATCTTACTTTATCAAATGGACTGTTTGATGGAGCACTCCAAATTTGTAAACCATGATTTTCAATTAAATTATTTTTATATAACTGAATAAAATTCTGAATAGGAAGTTCAACCTTATTATCTTCGACTTTTCTTGTGACTAAGAAATTGACATCAACAGAATAATCTTCGTTTTCATACATACCTGAAAGAGTATCAAACGTTGTAAAACTCCAATTTGATACGGTATCTGATAACGCTGCAATAACAACAAAGAACTCGTCTCCTTCATCAAGATTGGACGATTCAACATTTAACACCAATTTTGCATCTTTTATAATTGAATTTCTTGTAAGATCATCAATAATATTTAAGTCATATTGAAGTATTGATCGATTTCCTGAACCAGAATTCAGTGAAACATAATCATGATCTTCAAGCGTAATTTCAGGCGGCTGGACAACACTAATATCTCGCGATCCGTAAAATGTAACAAAAGTATCAATCAATGTAGTATCGTTCACTGCTGCTTTATACCACACTCTTAATTTTGGACTATATGACCCTCCTGCCTCTTCACTTTTAATAGTAAATAATTGGTCTAAATCATCGCTTGCTTTTAACATCATCGTTCTTGAAGGATATTGTTCTGTATCAAGAAATTCTTTGATTAAATCAATGTTATCATCCTTAAATAAAAAACTAATAGTGTCACTTGCAGCAGCACTATCGGGCATAATCGACTCCAAAGAAACTTCATGGATTAATTTAGCAACGCTCTCAAAATCTGTATAATCTGCCAAACTGTAGAAATTAGTTGAATCTTCAGAAAAAATACTATCTTGATCAGCTAATACCGAGTATAAAGATAAAGTTGATGAAGAAGATAATGAATCGGTAGTTTGAACAAAAACCATTGCACTATCTACTTGAATTGAATCTGCCAACAAATCACTGAGTTGGGTTGGTGGAAGATAACCAGCAAACAAAGTAAACTCTATTAAAGAGAATAGATTTTCTGAACCTTTTAAATTTCCAAAAAATAAATTTTGACCTACCCCAAGCCCACTAGGATAAGCCTGAAAAACTTTACTTTTGTCTAGAGGAAGTGTTAGAGTATTAATTGTATATTCTGGATTATCTATATCATCATACAGAATGGTTTCTTCCGAACAAGAAATAACAATAAAAAATAAACTAATTATTACAAAAAAAATTTTATTAGAAAAATAAAATCTCATACTATATACTCTTAATTGCACTATCAATAGCATCAAATAAGGGTGAATAATCTATTTCTTCACCACCGTCTAAGTTAACTATAGAACATTTCTTCGAATCTTTAAATATTTTTAATTTCATCAACTTAGATGATATCTTATTCTTCTCACCATTAACAATAATAGTCTTGTCTGCAAACATACATCCTACTTGATTTAAGTCTAACGACTTAATTGAAGAAATAGTTTCATCTTGTAATCCTATATTTTTAGAATCAAAAACAACTTCTTTATTAAGGGAATTAGTTAAATAGATAGATTTAATCTTTGAAAATTCTTTGTTATCCTTTGATAATATATCGAGCAATAACGGTATCAGTGCTGCTGTCCAACCATTGCAAATAATAATATTTGGATACCAAAACAAATTTGGCAACATTTTGATT
>JGI24816J26688_1000070_pt1 | contig 21046 bp, 16 predicted proteins | sample METZYME_3_250m_FD_26688 | JGI IMG/M metagenome (IMG submission 26688)
GAGCCTTCAGCTTCCCATTCTTCTTGAGTGCTCCGGTCAGCAAGAGTTGGATACAGATATTCAGTTTTCATTAAGGAAAGTGTTTGAGGATCCCTTAGAAAATGACCTTCTCCCTCTACCGTATCTTTTATTGCTCTATAGGACAGAGTTTCTTCATTGACCTCAATACCTCTAACGGTTCTCATAACCATTCCGAGCATTTCATTATCAATAACCAGAGATTCAAACGAATAACCCATAAGGCTCGCCATCATCCCAGAAGATTCTGAAACATTGTTACAACCAGCTAAGGCAGCCATTACAACAGTTATACCTTTTTCATAGCCTGCTTGTGCATCAGGACTTTTTGAATCTGTCATGCCGGCACCGACAGAGCTCGCCAGACCATAATGATTAGTAATCTGGGCGGACGCTGCACTCATTAATGCTTCTTCACCACTACCTCCTGAAAAGGATCCTGTTCTAAGATCTGTAACAAAAGGCCAAGGACCAAAAATTACAGGGTGACCCGGTTTTATAAGATCAATCAACAATAGGCTCGCTAATGTTTCAGCTAAAACCTGCACGAGAGAGCCAGCTAATGCTGCAGGGGCAGTTGCTCCAGATTGAGGTGCAATCACGACCCATACTGGCGCATTGAAGTCTATTGATGCTACAGCTACCTCACAATTATCTGTTCCGTATCGTAGAGGAGACACTACCGTACACCCGCCACCATGGCAGAAGGGTCGTTTTAAAAACTTACCTTCACCCCCTGCAATCATGTCCAGCATTTCAATTGTAGGCTTAACATGTTCTCCACTAGCAAAAGTCAAAGCAGTGTGTTTCGTTGTCCCTACAACACTCGCATATGCTGTGTTGATATCAGTTTTTAATAAGTCACTGAACTCAGTTGCCACCACTACTCTGGAATAACTATGAACGTGTTCAAGATAATCAACCAGTCTAGCAATATCATAGACATCATTGATTGTTGATGACCTATATGTTTTTGCACCTAAATCAAGCATGGTGACTGCTTCTCCTCCACCATAGAGATGGACTTTTTGATCAGACATGTCTATGTCATCTTTAGGATCTCTACCGTACATTACAAAATTCCTGCCTGCTCTTGCAATAACGTCTTCTACTAATGATCTTGGAAAGAGAAGGCGACCTTCATCTGTAAACGTACAGCCGGTCTCGAGAGCCACTTCCTTTAATTGGGGCAATGGATTTGACATTCCAATGTTTTCTAACACATCCAAAGTTGTTTGATGTATCTGTTCAACGTCATGGTCAGATAATGGCTTAAATCTTCCACCAATCATCCCTTTTTCAACAACAGGTTTAATTATTTCATTGTCTACAGGGGTCTGTTTACTTCTTCTGGTTCTTCGTCTAGCCATTATGTACAATCCTTAATTGATCAATAATCCAATATTACACTGTTTGTTAAATCAAAAAAAATATCATTTAAAAAATATAACTAAATGGAAAATAAAAAAATAGAGCACGTTTCTTCTTATTATGCAGCCACTATAAATGAAGCCATAAATTACCCAGGACTAAAAGAAGATATTTCCTCTGAAGTTTGTATTGTAGGTGCTGGATTTACAGGGGTTAATACAGCACTAAATCTTGCGAAAAAAGGATACAAGGTCGTTTTAATTGATTCTGCAAGAATAGGTTGGGGGGGAAGCGGACGAAATGGAGGGCAATTAATTTCTGGTTTTACTTTTAGTGATAAATTTGAACGGTGGGGTGAAGACGTTGCTCAATCTGTTTGGAAGCTCGGCGCAGATTGCACTGATCTGGTTAGACAGACCATAGAAGAATTTGGAATAGAATGTGATTTGAAAGAAGGGTTCATAGAAGTAGCGTTAAATAATTCTCAAATGGATGAGTTGGTCAAAAGAAAAGAGGATTGGGATCGCAGAGGCTATCAGCATAATTTAACTCTTGTAGATAAGGATCAAATAAAAAATTATGTCGATTCGTCAAACTATATTGGAGGGATGATTGATTCAGGCAGTGGTCATCTTCATCCTTTAAATCTATGTTTGGGCGAAGCAAAGGCAGCAGCTGATCTTGGCGTATCTATTTATGAGCAAACCGAAGCATTAAAGGTTAATCCAGGGACTGAGGTTTTGATAGAAACTGCACATGGGTCCATTAAAGCTAAATATCTAGTTTTAGCTGGTAATGCTTATATTGGAACATTAAACCCAAAACTTAGACGAATGATTATGCCAGCAAATAGCTGCATTATTGCCACAGAACCGTTAGGCGATGAGAGGGCAAAACAACTGATCTCTAATGATATGGCGGTTTGTGACTTAAATACCATCCTAGACTACTATCGACTTTCTGCCGATCAAAGACTCCTTTTTGGGGGCCGATGGAATTATTCTGGTGCTGAACCTACAAATATTGAGCAAAACTTGAGAAAACGGATGTTGAATGTATTTCCTGATCTTGATGATTTAAGAATTGATTATGCGTGGGGTGGAAATGTTGCCGTTACTATTCATCGGATTCCCCAATTAGGGCGGCTAACCGAGAACATTTTTTACTCTCAAGGCTATTCTGGTCATGGAGTAGCGCCCACTCATATGGCAGCCAAGATTATTGCTTCAGCGATAAGTAATGAATGGGATATGATTGATACATTGTCTCGTGTGAAACATATTCAATTACCAGGTGGTAAATGGTTTTCTGGTCCAGCAATGTCATTAGGAATGCTGTTTTATAGGTTAAAAGATTTCTTGGACAGTAAATCTTAAAATCTAATTATATTTTTATCCCTGCCTGTTTGACAGTTGGTGCAATTGCAGAAAGATTTCTAGGGGCCATGAGGTGGGCACCATGGACTCCATCAATTTCTTCAAATTGATTAATCAGTTCAGCACAAATAGCAACGCCTTCCTCAATTTGATTTTCTGACTGCTCCATCCTTTGAACAATGCTTTCTGGTATGACGGTCCCAAATAGCCTATCTCTCATCCATTTTGCTGATTTATCACTTCTCAAAGGCCCGATGCCTATAATAAAGAAAAGTTTTTCTGATAAACCTGAATCAACAATATGTTTCATATACTCTCTGAGTAAATCAACGTCATAACAAAACTGAGTTTGTATAAATTTAGCCCCATGGTCGACTTTGTCTTTGAGAGCTATTGGATTCCAATTATTTTCTGGTTCATGGATAATGGCTGCACCGCCTGGAAAAAAATTTGATTTGGTTTGTAGTTCTCGTCCTGACATGGTTTCGCCAAGATCATTCATTGACTGCATTATTGATAAAATCTTTTTAGAGTTGATATCAAAAACAGCCTTTGCATCTGGGTGATCCCCATTTTTTACTGGATCACCTGCCAACGTTAAAACATTGTTGACACCAAGAGCTGATGCTCCCATGAGATCACTTTGTATAGCTAACCTGTTTCGATCTCTACAGGTCACCTGAAAAATAGGATCAATCCCTTTATTTCGTACAATGCTGCAACCAGCAAGGCTTGACATATGTGCAGTTGCACCAGGGTTATCAGTGACATTGATGGCATGAACATGACTGCTAATAAATCAATTTTTTCTTCCATCTCTGCAGCTGAGGCACTAATGGGTGCCGGGATTTCTGCAGTAATAGCAAACTCATTAGCTTGTAAAGTTTGTTCTAGGGTTTTTATGTTAGTAATCATAAATCCTCTGTTTTTGTGTCTTCAAATATACTTTTCATTAATCCAACCGCCATGATTATATACACAATCAGCAGCGGTGGTGAGATTAAAAGCACAATTGTTTGAAAAGGTCTTAATTTATCAATTCCTTGTAATTCAGGAGAGTCGGCAGCTCCTATTAGTAGAGCTAGTGGCAGTAGGGCAATGAAGAATGCCCAGAATATTCTATTCCAGATTTCTGGATTTTCTCCAGCTCTCATTTTTTTAGTGGTCGATGAGGCTAGTGTATAAGCTCCTGAGTCAAAAGTTGTGGCCATAAAGACAAGACAAAAAACACCCACAAAAGGAAGTATCCATTTACCCAAGACCATTCCAGAAATACTTTGAGAGACCATAACGGCTGGACTTTCATTGCTCCAAATCTCGACGATAGGCATGATTCCATTGGTTTCAAGATAAATAGCATTATTGCCCATGATCATAAAAAATAATGAGCATCCCATTGTTCCGTACCCTAGAGTTCCAAGTATCATTGTACGAATGGTCCTGCCTCTAGAGATTCTTGCGATAAAGATGCCAACAAATGGCCCCAACCCAAAGAACCATGCCCACATAAATATTGTCCATGCTTTTGAGAACTCAGACTTGCCTATTGGTGGCGGACCAAGACTCATACTGATAAAATTTTTGGCCATAAAGACTAAACTCTCATAAGAGTTTTTTATTAAGAAGAGAGTGGGTCCAAATATTAAGATGTATATCAATACAAAAAAGGCCATGTAGGCACAGAATTTACTGAGCCGTTGAATACCTTCTTCCAAACCAAAATAAAGGCTGATTGAATAGATAACTATGCAAACCAAGAGGCATGAAACAGTGATGATTAGATTTTGCTCGATTGAAAAGAATTCAGTTATCGTCGCACTGACTACTGGAGAGGTAAGACCTAGTCCGGCTCCCAAGACTCCGACAAGTGCAACCATGTAAACGAGATCTATTAATCTAGCTAGGTTGCCGCTTCCTTGATTCCCTAAGATTGCTTCACAACCCGTGCTCGTTTTTAAACTACCTGAGTTTCTGGTGTGATAACTATAGCCAATGGCTACGGCTGGAAGGCAATATATAGACCAACCAATAATGCCCCAATGAAACATTCCATAGGTTGATGCCCAAGCGATCGCTTCACTAGATTTTGGTTCAGCTCCAAAGGGAGGTTTTAGATAGTAGTCCACCCATTCAGTGGTCCCATATAAAACCAAAGAAGCACCTATACCACAACAAAACAACATCGAGGACCAACCAAAGATTCCATACTCAGGTGCTTCATCTTTTTTACCCAATTTGATATTACCAAAACGACTCATTGCTAGGATTAACAGAAAAAGCAGTGTCAACAGCCCCATTCCTAAATAGACCGCACCCAAATTGCTTGCAACAATTTCATAGGCCTGATTGAGTAATTGATTCGTCGCCATGGGCGCAACAAACATAGGTATTAATATTGAAAGGGTTACCAGCACAGTCAATATAAAATTTGTCCAGTCGATATTTTCTTTATTTTTTAGAACTTTTTTTCCTAATGATTTTAAAGCATCTACAGTCTAGATAAAAAGGAGATCAATAGTCCAGCCCTATTTATTGCCGATCAGATTCGAATTCTTATGTATTATTCAGTATTATTATCTGCACTTTATTATGTACAAAACATCGAAAATAGTTTTTAGTCCTCGAGTAAGGAAATCACCGTATTTTGATTCAACCATGAAATATGGTGCGGACGCTTTTTCGGTTTACAANCACATGTANATGCCNATCAGTTTTAAGGGGACACTGGAGGATTACAACAATTTAGTTNATGGGGTTCAGCTTTGGGATGTAGCTTGTGAGCGCCAAGTGGAAATTAAGGGTCCTGATGCTGAGTCCCTGTCCCAATTCTTAACACCNAGGGACATCAAGAAATGTTCTAAAGGCCAGGCGATGTATGCTCCTTTTCTAGATTTCAGGGGAGGATTTATTAACGATCCGGTTATGTTAAAAATTGATGAAGATCATTATTGGTTTTCTTTAGCTGATGGAGATTCTCTATTATGGGCCCAGGGTATTGCAGCAGGATATAATTATGACGTCGAAATTACTGAGCCTGATGTGTCACCGTTACAAGTTCAAGGACCCAATTCGACAAAATTAATGTCCGAAGTTTTTGGTGATTGGGTGAACGAATTGGGTTTTTATAAATTCAGAGAACTAACTTATGAAGGCATCCCAATGGTTATTGCTAGAATGGGCTACAGTAGGGAAAGGTGTTATGAAATCTTTCTTAGAGATCATTCTAAAGGTGATGAATTATGGGAAATGCTTTGGCAAGCAGGACAAGATTTAAATATTAGTGCAGGCACACCAAATATAATACTCAGGCTTGAAGCCGGAATACTCAGTTATTTGGCAGATATGGACAGAACAAATAACCCCTATGAAGTTGGTTTAGACTGGACGGTTGATCTTGATCAAAAGAGATGATTTTATTGGCAAAGAGGCACTTAGGGAGATTCATCTTCGAGGACCAGCAAAGAAACTAATAGGGGCAGAAATAGAGGGTAAACCTATCACAGTTTTTAACGATGAGCATTGGCCTGTTTTAATTGATAATAAAAAAGTTGGCTCTTTGCATGCATTAGTTTATTCACCAAGACTAAACAAGAACATAGGTTACATAATTGTTGATATTGCTCATGCTAGGAGTGGCAGTGAAATAATTATCTCTTCTCCTGAACAAGAATTAACAGCCACTGTAGTGGATCTTCCATGGTTTCAAAGAGCTTAAAATGAGCCATTTTGAACCACCTATCAAAGATATGCTATTTGCATTGGATCAGTTTATCGGTCTTGAGCAGTTAAAAAATATAGAAGGGTTTGATCAAGAGATTAACAAGGAATTTCTAGCATCCATATACAATAGTGCAGCAGAAATTGCATCTGAAGTTATAGCGCCAACAAATGTTGATGGGGATCGAATAGGTGTTTCATTAGAGAAAAGGACAGGTTAGTGTTCCTAGAGGTTACAAAGAAGCCTATGAGGCTTATGTTTCTGGAGGTTGGNCCACTTTAAGTTGTAACCCAGAATTTGGAGGGCAAGGCTTACCGAGTTTAGTGTCCATGCCAGTTAATGAAATGGTTATGGCAGCCAATTTTTCNTGGGCTCATTTAGTGTTGCTAACAAATTCAGTGGTTCGAGCGGTTGGAGCTCATGCTGAGCCATCGTTAAAGGACNTATTTTTAAAGAAACTCATAGCAGGAGAGTATTCAGGAACCATGGTTTTAACTGAACCCCAGGCTGGTTCTGATCTCTCNGCACTAAACACCAGCGCTGTTCCAAATGGTGACCATTACAAGATCACGGGACAGAAAATATTTATCACTTGGGGTGAGCATGATTTGTCTGAGAACATAATCCACATGGTTCTTGCTCGGTTGCCTGATGCACCTGAAGGGGTGAAAGGTATTTCCTTGTTCTTGGTCCCTAAGTATTTGGTGAATGAGGACAGAAGTTTAGGCGAAAGAAATTCTCTTGAAGCAGTGTCTATAGAACATAAGCTTGGCATTCATGGTTGTGCAACCTGTGTTATGAATTTTGAGGGTGCAACAGGTTATTTGGTTGGTGAAGTTAATCAAGGTCTCTCTTGTATGTTTACGATGATGAACGATGCAAGACTTGGGGTGGCTTGTGAAAGCGTGGCTATTGCAGAACGAGCCTATCAGCAAGCGCTCACTTATGCTAAAGACAGGGTTCAAGGTGAAGCTCATGGCCAAAAAGGGCGAACAACGATTATTCATCATCCTGATGTCAGGCGAATGTTATTAAAGATGAGATCACACATAGAAATCATGCGAGTGTTTGTGTATGTCACTACATTAGAAATTGATTTAGCTGTCTCCGACCAAGAGCATTCTAAAAGGGCTGATTTGTTAACCCCGATAACAAAAGGCTGGTGTAGTGAAATTTGTCAAGAGATCACCTCCATTGGATTACAAATACATGGAGGCATGGGTTATATAGAAGAAACCGGTGCTGCACAACATTTTAGAGATTCCAGAATTACCTCAATTTATGAAGGCACCACTGGCATTCAAGCTAATGATCTGATTGGTCGAAAGGTCATTGGAGATCAAGGCCAAGAATTAAGAGAATTGATTGCTGATATTTCCTCAGAGATTAACGCTCTAGATTCTAATAAGCAACGTCTTCGGTTAATTAAAGAATCGATGACTCATTCAATTGCTGTGGTTGAAAAGTCCCTTAATTATATTTTGCAAGAACAACCCAAGGATCCTTTCTTAGCGGGTTCAGCAAGTTATAATTTTTTGATGATGATGGGCACTTTTATCGGGGGATGGATAGCAACTCGTTCAGCAGCATTGGCTATAAAGAATCTTAAAAACTCTGAAGATGTAGAATTCTATGAGGCAAAACTTGTTTCATCCACTTTTTTTATCGAGCAATCTTTACCGCTTGTGGAGGCGTATTCGAAATCATTAATGTCAGGGTCAGTCTCGACCATGACTTTAACAGAAGATCAGTTCTGATGATCTAAAGCCTTAAAGCGATTTTATTTTCAATATCACTCTTATAATTGTCCAAGATAGTGCTCCACTCCATTTTCATCCATGGTGTGAAGTTATCAGGGGTAGCCTTTATCTCTTGATCAAGTTTTTTAGAACTTATAAATTTATACTCAGCAACTTCATTGGGATTTTCTTTGATTTCACCATCGAAAAGTCCCACATAAACATAACAAAGTTCATTCTCACTTCCAACGTTCTCAAAATGTTCTTGATAGGTGAATTTGTATAGAAAGTGAACGGGGCATTGAATCGTTAATTCTTCTGCTAAGCGTCTGTTAACCGCACTCTCAATGTTTTCGTTTTTTCTAGGATGACTGCAACAGCTATTGGACCAGTGAAGTCCCCAAAGTTCTTTGTGAGAACTCCGTTTTTGAATAAGAACTTCTCCTGAACTGTTAAAAATAAAGACTGAAAAGGCTCGATGTAATCGTCCTGAACCCATATGACACTCTGATTTAGAAAGAAACCCTATTTCATTGTCAGACGAATCAACCAGTATTAGCATATCTTCTTGGTTGTCGGACGGTAGATTGTCTGTGGTCATGAATTCGTGATGTCGAATGTCAGGGTTTCAAGCCCTTCTGATTTTATTGCGTCTTGAGTTTCGGTCACATTGTCGCATAATGCAATCATTGCTCCGCCACCACCACCACCAGTTAATTTTGCTCCTAATGCACCAGACTCTCTAGCAATCATAACCAGTCGTTCAAGCTCTGGTGTTGAGACTTGAAGGGTATTTAATAAACCATGATTAAGATTCATTAACTGACCAAGTAACTCAAAATCATTATTTTGAATGGCCTGAATTGATTGAATGACTAAAGCATCAATTTCATCAAAAATCTTTTCAAAAAGATTAGTATTTTTCTTCCAAAGTCCTCTAACTTTATTTACTGTTGTTGCAGTCAAACCTTCTTTTTTTGAGAAGCCTACTACCAAAGAAAACGGATCATTGATATTCAAAGGTTCAACCAATGGTTTATCCCCAGTTCTGTATATAAGGGGAAAGCCAAAGGTGGCTATGGTGTTATCGATCCCACTGGGATTTCCATGGGCAATCTTTTCTGACTCAAAGGCCATTTGATTAATTTCTTCATTCTTAAGCCTTAAATCAAAATGGTTGTTTAATGCTTTAATAATTGCAACAGCTATGGCAGCAGACCCACCAAGACCCATACCCCTTGGGATGTCAGCAAAGACTTCTATCTTCATTCCTCGATCATTTAGGCCAAGTTTATCCAAAATAAGACCTGCTGGTTTCTCGAACGATTGTCTTTTATCAGGGTTTTTATCCAATTGATACTCCACTCCCCAAGAGGGTATAAGTAAGAGGATTTGATCTTTGATGTCTTCAATTTTGACCCTTATATTCAATGGTGCTGGAACAGCAATTGCATGACGGTTATACACTACAGAGTGTTCGCCTAGAAGAATCACTTTCCCATGTCCAATGCCTTCTATTGAATCAGATACTGATTGTTTAACTGATTTCTTTGCAGGTACTTTAGGGGGTACATGTTGCAACTTTTCTAATATTTCTCTAGCCTTCCATACTTTAATTTCTCCACTCAAGATAATTTTTTCCAGCACTTGATCAAAAAGGTCATGAGGGGTATTAGCTGCTTTTACAACTGATCTTGCATGCAATGTCATATGGCCTTTTTGTATGCCATCGGTTGCCAATGCTTTTAGGGCGGAAAAATTTTGTGCTAAGCCCACAGCCGCCATTACACTAGACAATTCAGTAGCTGATTCGACATTGAGAATTCTTAAATTTAAAGCAACCGCAGGATTAGACTCAATTGGAGCTCCAACAATACCTACTTTTATAGGTAATTCAATGTGCCCAACTAAATCTCCATCATTATCAATTGACCACTTCGATAGGGCTGAGTATCGGCCTAATCGGGCTGCGTATGCATGCGCGCCGGCTTCGATTGCTCTCCAATCATTACCCGTGGCGAGTGCTAATGCATCAATACCATTCATTATGCCTTTATTATGTGTGGATGCTCTGTAAGGGTCTGCGTGTGCAAAATCAGATGCAATGATAATCCCGTCTCTTACTCGCTCACCTTGATAGCCATCAATCGCTAAGGATTGAAGTGGAATTTTTACTGATGCAGAAGCAAGTGACTGATCTGTTAAATTTGATAAAATTCTGAGAAACACCTCACCTTCGGTAATGGTTTCAATTAATGAAGACACACCTTCACACATGCTATTCACTAGATTTGCACCCATGGCATCCATGGTGTTGACATGTAAATCAATAATGAGCATCTCACCATCAAATGATTCCATAGGGTAGGTTTTTATATTAAAACTAATTGCTCCCCCACCTCTGGCAACCATTCTTGGGTGAAAACTATTAGCAAGATTGAGTATTTCTTCTTGTCGAGATAACAAATTGTTTCTGGCTTGTTCTATGTTTTGAATATTAACACTTGGATTTGTCCTGTAAGAATGGGGTCGGTGCTTGTTGCTTGAAAACCGCCACCTGTTCTTGCTATTTTTGCAGCAGAACTTAATGCAGCGACGATTGAAGGTTCTTCTACAGCAAGGGGGACAATATAGTCTTTCTTATTGATAGAAAAATTTAAGCCCAGACCAATTGGTATCCCTAAAACGCCAATGACATTTTCTATCATTTTATCAGCAGTATCTATATCTAGTTGCTGCTGCTGATTTTTTAATGCCTGGTAATCGTCTTCAGTAATTAGCCCTCTCTCAAAGACCGCTTCGATTCGTTCTTTGATAGGCATTTGATAAAAATTTGGAAATCTAGATTTATCCATTTCATTTAACCACTAAGGAGCAAATAATGAACTTTTGATCATCTTGATGCAACTAATAACGTGAAAAATTGATCGCCCTGAGTTAGATTAATGATAATAAAATTTCATTGAAGATTATGAATANAAAGAAACCTTGGTTAGAAAATTATCCGGAAGGTGCTTCGGAAGAGTTNGTGTTTGACCCCAGAGGCACGCTGGTTAAACTTTTAGATCAAGCAGAGACTGATTATGCTTCGTATGAAGCATTTGTTAATTTTGGCGTTTCAATGAAATATGAACAAGTCGCTAAAGATTCCAAAAGTTTTGCTGCTTATTTGCAGAATGTTCTTGGTTTGAGAAAAGGCGATAGAATTGCGATGATGATGCCTAACCTTCTTCAATACCCAGTGGCAATATTTGGTGCCTTAAGAGCTGGCTTGATTGTTGTCAATGTTAATCCACTCTATACGCCGAGAGAACTGGAACATCAGTTAAGAGATTCGGGTGCAAAAGCTATTGTTATTTTCGAAAATTCTGCTCATGTTCTACAACCCGTTTTAGACAATGTCACAATTGAGCATGTAATTATTACTAAAATTGGTGATTATCAGGGAGCCATCAAAGGCAGATTTATGAATTTTGTCATGAAATATATCAAAAGATTAGTTCCAAGATACAAGATCTCTAATACTTTACGTTTTACCTCCATGCTCCAAAGGCCGAGCGCTGATTTTAATGAAACGGCAATTTCAATTGATGATTTAGCTTTTTTACAATACACCGGAGCAACAACTGGGTTATCTAAAGGCGTTATGCTCTCTCATGGCAATATTGTTGCTAATCTGGATCAACTCAATAGTATGCTTTCAGACGTTTTTGAAGAGGGTCAGGATATCCATATCAATGCATTACCGATGTATCACATCTATTCATTAGTTGTTCTTGTATTAGCTGGATACAGTAAAGGTGGGTTAAATGTATTAATCACTAACCCGAGAGACACCAAAGGGTTCATTGATGAGTTGAAAAAATGGCCTTTTACTTTCTTCAATGGGGTCAACACATTGTATGAAAGCTTACTCAATCATCCGGATATTAATGGTGTTGATTTTAGTTCTATGAAATTGTCTGGGACTGGAGGTTCTGCTTGTCGGAAATCCACAGCCGATAGATGGCAACAACTCACTGGCAAAGTGCTGTTAGAAGGGTACGGTTTATCTGAAACTTCACCGAGTGTTTCTGTGTCTCCAGCGCACTTGACTGAATTCAATGGCTTTGTCGGATTGCCGATTCCAAACACAGAAATTTCTATCAGGGATGACGATGGGAAAGCCGTCAAACGAGGTGAGCCTGGGGAGATATGTGTCAAAGGCCCGCAAGTTATGAAGGGGTATTGGCAGAATGAAGAGGCAACTGCTGAGGCAATTGGAGCGGATGGTTTTTTTAAAACTGGCGACATTGGAACCTTAAATAAAGGTGGGTTTCTAGCAATTGTTGATCGAAAGAAGGACATGATTCTTGTGTCAGGCTTTAATGTGTACCCTAATGAAATTGAAGACGTTGTGAGTCTTCATCCTGACATAATTGAAGCAGCTTGTATCGGCATTCCTGATAAAAAGAGCGGTGAGGCAGTCAAGTTATTTGTTGTAAAAGGTAATCCAAGTTTAAATGAAGAAGAAATTATTGCTTACTGCAAAGAGAATCTAACAGCCTATAAAATACCAAAACAAATAGAATTTATTGATGAGTTACCAAAAACCAATGTCGGCAAGGTTTTAAGAAGGGAGCTCCGAGAGTAAGGTTTCCAGAGCATCCCAATGCTCTTTACTGCCCCATGTTTTTTTAAATTCAGCTGCCTCAGTTGATTCCAAGTTTTGATGAAATAATCGTTTACTCTCATTGACGATGGTTTTGTTGCTTCTAATAATATCCCCATTACATTTTTCAAAGGTTTTTTTAACACTCTCAATTGATAGGTATGCAGAGTCAATATCATCAAACACACTATCAATAAGACCAAGGGTTTGAGCTTCTTTTGCTTTTATTGTTTTGCCTTCAATTAGAGTGAGTAGGGCTTTAGTGTGACCGAGTAAATAAATTAAATCGATAATACCCCCCCATGCTGTGGTGATATTTAATGTTGAATGCACAAAACCAATCGATGCTTTTTCTACAGCCAGCCTATAATCACAAGCCATAGCCAGTTCTGCGCCACCACCCAATGCATAGCCATTGATTAGAGCAATCACTGGGACCGGATAATAACGAATCATATCTAAGGTTTTTCGGCCTAATTTAATCATGTCATCTATGTCTGAATCAGACCGAACTGCATTCAATTCTTTGATGTCGCCACCCGCTATGAAAAATTTATCTCCTTGACCTGTAATTGTGACCAATTTGATCTCAAGATCATGCTGATAGTTTTCAAGAATTTCATTTAATTCTTCAATTAACTCTAAACTAAGAGCATTGCCGTCATCGGGCCTGTTTAAAATGACTTCAAGTAATGAAGCGTTTTTATTAACCAGAATATTAGCCATAATTTAGAAATACAGACGCATAATATTCTGTGCCACACAAGCAGGGCGAGATTGATTTTCAACTTCTACTGAGTATTCTTCAACTAGCTCAATGCTACCTTTGACTTCTTCTACCGAGAGCAGAGTACAATTTGATCTGATTTTGCTCCCAGAGATAACTGGACCTGGAAAACGAAGTTTATTGATCCCATAATTAATGATGTTTTTGGTTCCTGGATAAGGCGGCTCCTCTGGGTTAACCAGTCCTCTCAATTTAGGGTATAAGGACAAGGTAAAGTAACCGTGAGCAATTGTTGCTTTGAAAGGGGATTCTAATTTGCTCTTGCTTGATCAATATGTATCCATTGATGATCATCAGTCGCATCAGCAAAGGCATTAATCATTTCTTGGGTAATTTCAATCCAGTCACTTTGATGTATCAATGTACCGATCTTGGTTTTTAATTCTTCAGACACGTGTTGCATGCTCATAACTTCTCCTAAAAAAATTTTATTGAAACCAAATCCTATCAAAATAAGAATATATCTTTCGAGAAGTTATTATTTTTTTGAGATTTTCTTAACTACTTATTTTGATGATATAATCGTTTTAGTTCTGCTAAGCTGGCGATAAGAAAAAGAGATGTCAGCAATGAAAAATTTTGTATTAATACTAGTTTTAATCACAATTAATGGGTGTGCGGTCCAGCAAATGAGTGGTGGGCCATCGAGTCCGTCATCCCCCAGTTCTGCAAGTGGAATGCCATCTCCATCGACGCCATCAACTTCTGGCGCACCATCTTCTCCTACTAGTGGTGGGATCTCTATGCCGTCACCGTCTTTACCGAGTGGTTCACAATCATCACAATCCGGCTCACAATCCAGTTCCTCCTCATCAACATCTGGAGCAGAATCTTCGGGTGGTAATCAGGGTTCTGATACTTCTTCTGGGAATAATAGTGATGCCGTAGGCAATGCCTCATCCAATCAGAGTTCAGATAGTCAATCAGGATCTGGTGCAATGTCATCTGAGATAGGGTCTGGGCAGTCAGCTTCTTCTATTTTTGATGAATCATTAGGTGATTTTGATAATGAAATAGCTGGTGAACGTGTCATTATTGCTGCTGCAAATCAAACTCTTGGCGGTATGACTTCACAAGAAAGCGCAGATGCTGCCGCTATTCAGCAAGGTGGCCTAGATGGACCATTGGATATCGACTCATCAGAAGCAGGTACTTCATCAACTTCAACAACAGCAGGGCAAACCCAGGATGAAGACAGTTCAGAGACTGAGTTGGATAAGGCATCAGAGAACACAACGGGCGACCAAGAAAAAATAAAAGAAAGAATCCCTGATGATATTCCAATGGATGGAACTGGCGAAGATGTTATTGCTAGACAAATTAGGGAAGCAGCTATTCAGGAAGAGGACCCAATGATAAGAGCAGCTCTTTGGGATGAATACAGAAAACACATGGGCATCAAAAAATGAAAACTCAGTCAAAAAGAATTCAAATCATTTGTTCCCTCGCAGTGTGTTTAGTTAGTGGTCTGCTATATGCTAAAACCATTCAATATGAAAAGATCTCATTAGAGAGGGCACAGATAGAAATTCCTGAGGAGGAGCTTCTTGATATTGGTATCTTATTGTTTGATCCTAATATACCTGATGAAGACAAAGAACTAATTTTTCCTGAAATTAGAAAGGCTGAAGCCAGATATATCCCTTATCATCTTAAAAAAACCCTACAAGATAGTGGTTTCTGGGGAGGGGTTTGGGTTTTACCTGAGAAATCTGAAGCAATCGATCTTATTATTTCTGGTCGTATTGAAGTTTCAAATGGATTAGATGTTTCTATCAGAATTGGTGTCTGGGATATCACTGGTAAAGAATGGGTTAATAAGGTTTATTCTTCAACCATAGCCCAGAGTTCTTATAGCAAGAGACGAGATTTGACTCAAGACCCGTATCAGAATATATACAATAAAATTGCTAATGATTTAGTTCAGATTAAGCAAGATCTGAAGCAACAAGAACTTCAAAGAATTAATGAAATTGGTGACATACGATTCGCTGCTGAACTTATTCCTGGAGTGTATAAGGACTATTTAACCAAGAACAAAAAAAACATCTATGAAGCTGTGCGTCTTCCAGATAATGAAGATAGCATGATGCAACGAGTTTATAATATTCAGGAAAGAGAGTTTCTCCTTTTAGACACTCTTAATGAATACTATGCACAATTATATGAGAATATTTCTCAGCCTTATGAGAATTGGAGAAAGCTGTCTAGAGAAGACATGATCACTTATGAAGAATTGAAAAAATCAGCTCGTACAAGGAAAATGCTTGGAGCAGCGGCCTTAATAGGTGCAATTGTTTCTGATGGTGATAGTCAGGCCAGTAACTCAATGCAGCAAATGGCTATTTATGGTGGAATGGAAGCAATGAAGAGTGGCTTTAGTAAAACCTCAGAAGCAAAAATATATAAAGAATCTATGAAAGAATTAGGCACAGCCTTTGACACAGAAGCTGAACCATTAATTATTGAACTGGAAGGGCAAACTATTAGATTAACTGGATCAGCCCAAGAAAAATTCTTAGAGTGGAGGAAATTGCTCAAACAGATTTATACTGATGAAACTGGCTTTCTAATTTCCACTCCGTCAGTTCAATAAACCTATGTGAAAGAGATTATGTCTGAAGAATCAGAGTCTATTCAATCAAACGATGATAATGCAGAGGAAACTGAGAAGAAAACAGTTTATCAGCAAAGATTGGATCGTCGTCAAGCACAAACAGTTCGACCAATAATTGCTTATGCTTTGTTAGGAAGCATGGCATTAATTTTAATTCTTGTGGTGTTTCTTTTGCCTAGAATGGTCAATGAAGATGAAGCATCAACTACCAATCAAAACGTAGATGAAACCATAGCAGAGCAATTACAATTAGATGATGCTGTTTTAGCTCAAAAACCAATCGCACAAGCTTTATTATCTGAATTGCTGGCTAAAATTGATGAATTAGAATTAAGCGGTGTCCAAATTTGGGCCCAACCAGAATGGAAAAAAATCAATACGATACAAAATGAAGGGGACACAGCTTACTTAAAGAGGAGTTATGATGTAGCCGCTGCTAGTTATCGTACTGCTATGCAATTACTTGTAGACCTAGAGGTTTCTATACCATCAATCTTGCAACAATCATTAAGTCAAGGGCAAGAGGCTATTCTGCTAGAAAATAAACCACTAGCTATATCAAATTTTGAAACTGCTCTAGCAATTGATGGGACTAATCAGTTAGCTAAAACAGGGCTTGATCGTGCTCTGAAACTTGACAAAGTTATAGCATTTTCAAATCAAGGCAAACAGTTGGCTGATGAAAAAGAATGGGCAGGATCCATAGAAGCTTTTCAAGCAGCATTGGCTATTGATTCTAATTGGAAGCCAGCTTTGGAAGGATTAACTTCATCTATTTTATCTAATGATGAGGAGCAATTTCAGATGTCTTTGTCTGAGGGTTATACATTGATGAAAGAACAAAAATTTGAAGAAGCTGAGGTTTNTTTTAGAAAAAGTTTATCTATTGCTCCTGACTCTAAAGAGGGCCAACAAGCAATTGAAGAATTAGAAATCCANAGAAGAATTGTGTTAACAAAGTCACTGAAATACAAAGCACTAATTGCTGAAGTTAATGAAGAGTGGGATAACGCTGAGTCTTATTATGAAACCATACTTTCTTTAGACCCTAATATTCAGGAAGTTAAAGACAGCCTTTTAAGAGTTAGGCAGAGGATTAAGCTCATCAACCAAATGATTTCATTTGTTGCTAAAGCAGAGTTGCTGAATGATGACAAATTATTTTCCCAAGCACAAGAGACACTCAACCAAGCTGAGGCAATTCTTAATAAGGGCCCAGAATTGATAGAACAAGTTAGTGAAATGCAACAGGTATTAAAGATTGCTTCTATACCTCTCAAAGTTATTCTAATGTCTGATCAAAAAACAAATGTGGTGATATATAAAAAAGGTGATTTAGGACTTTTTGAACGTCAATCAGTCTTATTAAAACCAGGTGTATACACAGCAAAAGGAACGAGAATAGGATACAGGGACACAACTTTGAGATTTAAAGTTGATCCTAACCAATCAGAACAGAGCTTTACAGTAATCTGCAGAGAAAGAATATGACGAATTTTATCCTTAGAGAAAATGATAACGAGATCTTGTTAAGCCAAGAGGACCTGCCTATTAAAATAGGTACAGATTTGAATTCAGAGATTGTAGTCATTGGACCGCTTTCAATAGGGATAGCTCTGATCATCGACTTGATAGATGATCGTTTAGTCTTGCAAAAGATCAACTCTGGTATTGATACCACAATCAATAACAATGAATTTTCTGGGAATCATTGGATCAAAGATGGTGATGAGTTGATTGTCTCTGATAAGCGAGTCCGGTTTAAAATATCGACCAATCAAATAGAGCTTAATATTGACAACGTTTCTTTAGAAGCGCAACCAACGCAGTTTCAAAAACGCCAAAGCGAGAGTATTTTCCAAAACAAGACTGTTCAGAGAATTGCTATAGGAATAGTATTTCTAGTTGGCTACTTTTTATTTTATTTATTTACCTCTAAAGCTGTCGAAATAAATACAATGCCAGCTGATGCTAAAGTTTCAGTCTCTGGAGGGTTTTTTCCACATTTGAAAATTAGTGGACGATTTTTACTAAGGCCCGGTGAATATAGGGCTGACTACTCTAGATCAGGTTATTTTCCCGACAGCTTGGATATTGAAATCAATGATGAATCCTCGCAGGTTATTGATATCAAATTAAAAAAACTCCCAGGTATTATTACATTCACGACCCGACCCGATGTTGATTTTGAGCTGTATCTCGAGGGAAAAAGATCAACGCCATCTATGTGTGAAGATGTAGAGATAAGCTTAGAGGAATGTCGACAAAATTGGCTTGCCTTGGGCGCTATTTTGGCAGCTGGAACAAGAGATGTTGAGTTGCGATTTGAAAAGTATTTTCCCATTAAGGAGCAATTGGTCATCAATGGGATGGGTGAAGAACAAGAATTTATTTTTGATCTCGAGCCTGCTTGGGCTGATGTTCAGATAGACACTAAACCAAGCGGGGCTGAAATATTTATTGANAGTAAAAATGTAGGATTGACCCCCTTGNACCTTGATCTCATAGAAGGGCAACATGTTCTTGGAATTAAAAAAAATGGTTNTAAGGATTTTTCAACTGAGATAGCTGTAAAGGCGAGAGAAAATATTGTCTTAGAACCATTTAACTTGANTCGTTTAGACAGCAANCTTAGTATTGTTTCCTACCCTAAGGGTGCTTCTGTAAATATCAACTCNATCTATCAGGGCTTGTCACCAGTGACCGTGGAATTACCACCACTCAAGCCACATNTTGTTGAAGTATCCAAGCCAGGTTATCAGACNCAAACTGAAGAAATCATTTTGCCAACCAGAGAAGAGATGCAAGCAAATGGNGCAAAAGATTTTTTGCAAATTGAAACGAATCTTAAGCCAATAAAGGGGTTTATCAGGATTATAGGTACAGAAGGTGCAAGCATCCTAGTTGATGGAAAGCAAATTGCACGAATTCCATCAACTATAGAATTATTAGCCAAAGCGCAAACTTTGATTGTCCAAAAAGAAGGCTACGTGACTCAGGAAATCAACATCCAACCAACTCCTGGATATGAGCAAAATCTAAACATACGCTTATTGACGCCAGAGGAAGCTGTTTTAGCTGCTATGCCAGAATACATTCAGACATCACTGGGCCTGCAAATGAGATTGGTATCCCCAGGAACTTTTGTGATGGGTACCCCGAGAGGGGATCAGGGTCGACGCCAGGGTGAAACCGAACGTTTAATCAAGATTACCAGACCGTTTTATGTTGGTGTTCGGGAGATTATTAATAAGGAATTTAGGCAATTTAAACCCAGGCATACCTCCGGAGCAGAAACTTTTAGAGAATTATCAAACGGACTTCACCCCGCAGTAATGCTGGCATGGGAAGAAGCNGTGGATTTTTGTCAACAACTCAGCTCCAAGGAGTCTTTGGAGCCTGCTTATGAAAAAATCAACGGTCAATATCAACTTATTCAACCCGTTACCAATGGTTACAGGTTGCTCACTGAGGCAGAGTGGGAATGGGTGGCAAGGTTTAATGGTGGAGCCGGTAAACAGAGGTATCCCTGGGGTGAGAGTATGCCTGTAAAACCAGAGTCGGGTAATTATGCAGATGAATCGGTAGAAGGCCTAGACTTAGTAGCAAATACTTTGAGCAATTATTGGGATGGNTACCCAGTTACTTCACCAGCTCAGAAATTCAATCCCAGTGCATTNGGCATTTATGATTTAGGTGGCAATGTGGCTGAGTGGGTAAATGATTATTATTCAGTCTACTCAACAAACCTCAAGCAAGCAGAATTGGATCCCTTGGGTCCGGATGAGGGGACTGCAAGAGTTATCCGAGGTTCTAGCTGGCGAGACTCCAGCATCAGTAAGCTCAGGTTCGCATATCGTAGCGAATATGGAACTCTGGGTAGGTTGGATGTCGGATTTAGAATTGCGAGGTATACTGATACCAGTAATATTGATGAATAAAGCCATGACTATTAAATTCTGCAAAACACTGTTTACAGCATTTACCATTATCATCATCGGGCTCGCTTTAATGCCAGGTCTTGTAAGCNCAGATCAAGGTCCTCCTGAGTTGTGGTTGCAAGATCAGGAAAACGATGCATCTCCAATGGATGCAACTGTTCTCAGTGAACAGGGAATTGAGGAGGAACTGGCTCGAATACAGGCCGCGTTTGAAGAGGAGGAGGTGCTGGAGGAATTTATACCCTCAGAACCGCTTTCCGCAGACATAGCAGTCAGTTTTCCATCAGATATTTAAATACTAATAGAGAATTAATATGAACAGTAAAAATCTTTCAAAAGAATTCATTTATCAAGGATTGGCGTTGCTTCTGTCCATTATTTTGGTTCACGCATTTTATGTTTCAGTTGTGCGACCTGAGGCACAAGCTACTATCCAAGAACAACAAGCTATGATTGCCGAGGACATCAACTATGTTCCAGAACGATCTTTGTATGTGATCATTCGGGATTTTGAGCAAGAATCCTGTTTTATATTGATGCTGTGGGCATTTGCAATCATGACGATGAAAGGACAAGTAGCAGTTAATGAAAGGAAATTACTGCAAGAAGATCTTATTCCACTGCAACAGGGCGAGCGAATCACTCCAGAAGACACCACAGGATATCTGAGGCAATTGGATAATCTGTCTGAAAGCAAGCAAAGTCTATTGCTACCCAGGATTTTGATCAATGCTTTGAATCGTTTTGCAACAACTAAAAATGTGCAAGATGTATCAATTTCTGCACATACAATGGTTGAATCAGAAGCTGACCGATTGGAATCTGAGC
>JGI24816J26688_1000076_pt1 | contig 20681 bp, 19 predicted proteins | sample METZYME_3_250m_FD_26688 | JGI IMG/M metagenome (IMG submission 26688)
TTATTTCTCTGCTTACCCCAACTGGCCTTAGTCATGTGGCGTTTATTCCCAAAGCCTTTGATTTTTTGAGCCTGGAAGTCATTTTGCTTGAGTCCTTCTGTAACAATTTTAGAAGAAGAAAAAGTTGAGTAGGTGGTTTTGTCATTACTTAATTTAGATAAATAATGAAATACTTCAGGACTCCACATTTCTTTATTCCTTTGCGGGGCGAAGCCATCATGAAAGCACGCATCAAAAGAGACTAATTTTGGATCTAAGTCTTTCAAGCATGAAACAACTTCTCCAAAATAAACTGTCAGGCTGATATTTTCTTTTAAGAATTCTATTCTTTGAAGCCCCTGGCTGTTGATAGGATAGTTTTCTAATAGTGTTTTAGAAAAAGTGTCCAGCTCATCATGTCTTTTTAGTGTCTTCTTAATATCATCAAATGATAAGGGGCGGTTTTCAATGGAAAGATAATTTAACCAAGTATTGGTTTTTTTATATTCAACCCAGGTTTTTACTGTGGTAAGAAAATTAATAGCTGACCCAAATCCAAGCTCTACTATATTAAAAACTTCCTGCTCTTTAAGTTTTGACCATCTTTCCTTTAAGTTGTTGCCGCCAATAAAAACAAATTCAGCTTCCTCAACTGCTTTGCCTTTAGAGAAATAATGATCTTGATGTGTTTTTGAGAAGGGTTCCCCAGAAACCCAATCAACTTCAGCTTCCTTTATAAATAAAGGAGAGTCGTGAAGCTTTCCTAATGAGCTTTTATTTATTGCTTGAAGGTATTTCGTTAAATGGAATACCTTTATCTGCTCTCATATCTTGAGGAAGGCCTAGCACTTGTTCAGAAATTATATTTCTNAGAATTTCGTCAGTTCCTCCAGCTATTCTAATTCCTGCAGCTCCAAAGAATCCCATTTGATACATATTCTGTTCAGCATCAGCCGACTCTGGTCTAACTATGCCTGCAGCATCCATTATATCCATCCCAAAATTTGCTATTTCTTGTAATTTATTACCGCTGACAATTTTTGTAATTGATGCTTGCGGACCTGGAGTTTCCCCCCTAGAAAGAGCAGAAATATTTCTGTATTTTGTGTACTTTAGTCCACTTGATTGACAATACCAATCAGCTAATTTATCTCGAACTGACCCATCCTTGATTGCCAAATCACCATTTAAATCATGACCGCAAGCAAGGTTAAAGGCTTCTTGAAAATCTGGACCTGAAGCATCTCCAACAGCCAGTCTTTCATTCATCAAAGTTGTCAGTGCCACTTTCCATCCGTCACCTACAGAACCTAATCTCTGTTCATCAGGTATTTTTACATCTGTAAAATATACTTCATTGAAGTTTGCTCCACCTGAAATTTGCTTAATGGGTCTAACTTCAACACCTGGACTCTTCATGTCTAGGAAGAAATAAGTAAGTCCTTTGTGTTTTTGTGCTGAAGCATCACTTCTGGTAACGAGTATTCCATAGTCACTATAATGAGCTCCTGAGGTCCATATTTTTTGGCCATTAATAGTCCAAGTGTCGCCTTCAAGAACAGATTTAGTTTTTAATCCTGCTAGATCTGAACCAGCTCCAGGTTCACTAAATAATTGACACCAGATTTCTTCTCCCTTAGCCATAGGCGGTAAGTATCTCTTTTTCTGTTCTTCTGTTGCATACATCATTAGAACAGGTCCAGCCATTCCTTGTCCTATTTCAAAGAAACCTCCAGGAATTCTATATTTTGAAGCTTCTTGTCCCCAAATTACTCTCTCTATAGGGGTTGAGCCTCTCCCTCCATACTCACTTGGCCAGTGTAAACAAGCCCATCCGCTATCGTATAGCTTAGCAGCCCATTTTTTAGCTAAGGATAAGGCATCATCTTCACCCATACCTGGGTAACTACCTGAATCTTCATCTTCCTTTAAAGTAGCATTGGCACTTAGCCAATCGCCTACCTCTTTCCTAAACTTAGCTTCTTCAGTTGTATCGTTAAAATCCATAACTTTCTCCTAGATTTGATTAGCTCTTTCCAGGGAGCTAATTAATTTATTCTTCCATACAGCTTGGCTTCCTATATTGGCTGCAAGCTGCCTACATCTTCTGTAATAGAGATGGCAGTCAAATTCCCAAGTGAATCCCATTCCTCCATGAGTTTGAATGTTTTCTTTTGAACATTCATGAAAAGCTTTGCTAGCACTAACCCTTGAAGTGGCAGCTGCTGTCGGAAGTTCAGGTGCATCAGTACTCAAGGCCCATGCTCCAAAATAACAATTTGACCTTGCAAGCTCTACCGCAATATACATATCAGCTATCTTATGTTTTATAGCTTGAAAAGAAGCTATAGGTCGCCCAAAGGCAAATCTTCCCATTGCATATTCTTTTGCCATATTCATACATGCCTCAGCACCACCCAACTGTTCGAAAGCAAACAGAACCGCAGCTCTATCTAATATTTCCTGTAAAGCTGTCCAACCTTCTACATCTGCACCTAAGATATCTGCCTCTACGTCTTTAAAATTTATTGAAGCGTGAGATCTCGAAGGGTCAAGAGTATTTTGGCTCGTAATTTCTACACCTTTTGCTGAAAGGTCAACTAGACAAAGTACTGCCTTTTCACCTTCTTTAGCCGAAACAACAGCAAAATTTGCAATGTCACCATCAGTAACGGCTATTTTAGTTCCATTAAGCTTATTGCTGTTTAGTTCACAACTTAGATTTTCAATTGAAGGAGAGCTCGTGCTTTCCGTATGTGCCAGAGTCCCGATTATTTCACCTATTGCTAATCTGGGTAAATAATTCTGTTTTTGCTCATTAGAGCCCAGGCTAATTAATGCTTCTGTGGCAAGATAAACACTAGAAGAAAAGGGCGTTGGAGCTAAGCTCCTTCCAAGTTCTTCTGCAATAACACATAGCTCTAGGTAACCCAACCCTAGGCCATCAAATTCTTCTGGGATAGTTGTAGCTGTCCAGCCCATTTCTATTACAGACTTCCAGAGTGATTCATCGTATGTTTGTTCACCCTCTAAAACTTCTCTCGCTTTTTTTACAGATTCTTCACTTTCTAAGAACTTGCGAGCCTGATCTTTTAGTAACATTTGATCAGATGAAAATTCAAAATTCATTTGTTCTCCTATTCTTTACTATTTTCTTAAATTTAACTTTTAATCTTATTAGCATATTGTATCTACGAAGAAATATAATGAAAGGCTAAAATAAGTTTAAAAATCATTAATTATTAATCTTGAATTCATCAGACATAAAACCGGTAAGATCTGAAGCATTAGATAACCGGAAAAGAAGAAATATTGGAGGTAGTAGCTTACTTTTTGTTTCTCTATTGGGCCTAATAAATTTAGGCGGATTAGTCATACTTGGTTTATGGTTCTTTAATGCTTCTGGCTATCAGCAAGAAGCGGGTCAAAGTTTTGTTGAGAGAATTAGTTTCATGGAAGAAGAAATAGATTCAATGAAGATTGCAAATGAAGAGACCCTAGGCTCTCTTGAAGAAAAGACTAAATTTATTGATAAAGAAATAAGAAAACTTTGGGATTTAAGTAATAAAAGAAATAGAAAAAATATTGATTCTTTAACTCTCCAGTTAAAAGAGGTAAAAGAATCTTTTGACGAAATCTCTAAAACTAATAATTCAATTTTAGCTAAGCAAAGAGCAAGAGGTTTAGAGATAGCTAAACTAGAGAAAGTTCAAGCCGATTTAAAAACAAAACTTTCCAATCTAGACGCTTCTACCGAAAGTTTCGATATCAAAGAAAAGTTGCAATCTCAAGCAGAGGCTATAGAAGCATTTGATGCTTACCGGATACAGATGAACAAGGCTTTAATAGAAATTGAGGAAAAGCTTGATAAGCTTCAAATTAAAATTGAGGATTCCCAATAAATAAGATTTTATTTTGTTAAAGCTTATTTATAATGCACTCACTTAGCGGATGTGGTGGAATTGGTAGACACGCTAGATTTAGGTTCTAGTGCCGAAAGGCGTGGGGGTTCAAGTCCCTCCATCCGTACCAGATTATCTTTTTCCCTGTATTTTCCCGTAAGTGCTTAAGATAAGTTCCCGCATCCATTTACTAGAAGGATCTTGGTCTTTATTGCTATGCCAGTAAAGGTGAAGAACCAGAGGGTTTACTTCAAAAGGAAGCGGTAAGATCTTGAAATCTCTACCTTTAGTGAAACTTTTTATGGTAGTTATAGCTAGTTCAGATTTCTCAAGAATATAAGGTGCAACCAAGAAATGTTGAGCTCTTAAGGCAATTCTTCTTGTTAAACCAAGTTTGTTTAATGCAGTGTCCACATGTCCCAAAACCTGTTGATCTTTAGAAATATGTATATGGGAAAGGCTCAAATAATCATCCAAAGTGATTTTCTTCTTTTTTGCAAAAGGATGTTTTTTATTTATCACTAAGACATACTGATCTTCATAAATCTTTTCATGACTAAGACTTGGGTCAGTATGAATAGGAGGATCTATGGCGAAATCTATATTTCCTGCAGCAAGCTCTTTAGGGGTCTCATGCCTCGGCGTTAAGTAGCTTTGTACATCTACTCCAGGAGCAGATTTTGATATATGTTTAATTAACTCTGGTAGCAATCGATATTCAGAAGTATCCCCAATAGAAATCCTGAAAGTGGCATTAGCTGTCTTGGGGGTGAAAGATTCAGATTCAGTAATAGAATTTCTAATCAAGTCTAAGGCTTGCCTTATATCCTTCACCATGTTCTCAGCAACGGGGGTAGGCGCCATACCCTTAGAAGTTCTTATAAAAAGTTCATCATTAAAATTTTCTCGAAGTCTAGACAGTGCATTACTAACTGCGGGTTGAGTTATTCCAAGCACTTCACCAGCTTTAGTTAAATTTCTTTCTGTATAAATAACGTCAAAGACAACAAACAAATTAAGGTCTTTATCACTTAAATTCATTCTTTTATAAGCTGATTTCTTAGGTTAAACTCAAAGTTGATTGTTAAAGGGCAATATCATTCTAACTTATAGTGCCCAAAAAACAGAATTTATAAAACTTATAGGGAGAAAAAAAGTGAATCTTGATAATTCAGAAAGATCAAAAGAATTGGGACTAAGAATTTCTCAATTTATGGATGAGCATATCTTTCCAGCTGAGTCCATTTATGCAGATCAAATGGAAGAGAATTCTAAAAAAGGAAATAGATGGCAGATTCCTCAAATAATTGAAGATAAAAAGAAAATTGCCAAGAAAGAAGGTTTGTGGAATCTATTTCTTCCGGAGAACCCAATGGGTGAAAGTATGAGTAATCTTGACTATGCGCCTCTGGCAGAGTTAATGGGTAGATCAGGAATTGCATCTGAGATTTTTAACTGCTCAGCTCCAGATACAGGAAATATGGAGGTAATTGCCCAATACGGAAGTGCACAACAACAAGAAAAATGGTTAAAACCTTTACTGGAAGGTGAAATAAGGTCCGCATTTGGAATGACCGAACCCAATGTTGCGTCTTCTGATGCTACCAATATAGGAAGTTCTATTGTGGCTGATGGTGATGATTATGTAATTAATGGAGAGAAGTGGTGGACTTCAGGCGCAGGAGATCCTCGTTGTAAGATTATAGTATTTATGGGTGTGACTAATCCTGATAATCCTAAACACCAAAGACAATCCCAGATTCTTGTTCCAATGGATACACCTGGAGTTGAGATTAAGAGAATGATGACTGTTTTTGGTTCTGACGATGCACCTCACGGCCATGCTCATATGAAATTCACTGATGTCAGAGTGCCTAAAGATAATCTCTTATTAGGAGAGGGAAGAGGCTTTGAGATAGCTCAAGGAAGGTTGGGCCCAGGAAGAATTCATCATTGTATGAGAACTATAGGGTCCGCAGAGAGGGCGCTAGAATTACTTTGCAAAAGATCAACTTCAAGAATTGCTTTTGGAAAACCTTTGTCTGAATTGGGTGGTAATTATGATGTCATTGCTGATTGCAGAACAGAAATAGAAATGTGCAGGCTTTTAACTTTGAAAGCAGCTTATATGATGGACACAGTCGGAAATAAAATTGCAAGAAGTGAAATTGCTCAGATCAAAGTTGCTGTTCCAAATATGGCATTAAGAGTTATTGATAAAGCAATACAGATCCACGGAGGAGCGGGAGTGTCTCAAGACACGCCTCTTGCAAGACTTTATGCAGGTCAAAGAACATTAAGAATAGCTGATGGTCCAGATGAAGTTCACCGTAGAACTATAGCGAGAATAGAACTTTCTAAATATAGCGAAAGCTAGTTAGATTTAATTTCTATTATCAACGAAGAAATCAAAGATTTTTTTCATGTTTGGTTTGTTCTGAGAAACAAAGAAGGAATGGTCTGCTCCTTCAATTTCATCATAAATGTAGTTCATTTCTAATCTCTTCATTTCAGCTACCCACTCTCTGGTTGGGTAAATCAATCTGTCATTCGTGCCTTGCAAAACAAGAATAGGTGTATCTTGAATAATTTTTAGATCTTCTACTTTTCTTGTTTGTGGTGGTGCTGGAGCAGCCAATGCAAGAGCTTTCCATAAGTTTGGATATTTCATTCCCAAATGATAAGTTCCAGCTCCCCCCATACTATGACCCCACAAGAATATGTTTTTTTGATCTATCGTGTAATTTTCTTTTACTAGTTCTAAAACATTCATTACATCTTTTTCGCTATAAAGCCCTTCTTTTTCTAATGACCTTTCATCCAGTCCTGTTGACCAAGCACCGTACCAACCATTTCTGGTATAACCGAGAGGAGTAACTACTATAAAATCCAATTCTTCAGCAAGGTCTAGTAAACCCTCGTAACCCATCAGCCAGTCATAAGTTCTGGTTAAACCATGCAGAGAAACTATTAAAGAGGTTTTCTTTCCCTCCTTATATTTAGTAGGTATAAATAAGGCATAAGGTAAAGTTTCTCCAGTTTCTTCAAAGATATAACTTAAATGCTGGACTCTTGGATCACTTATCGAACTTTCATCATCTAATTTAGTTCTAATAGGATCAAAAATTTTATCTTCAGCCACTAGATTCACATTTATTAAACATAAGGACAATAAAGTTAAGAATAGAAATCTCACTTCATCATTTCTTTCAGATTGGTACAAATCTCATTTAAAGCTTCAGGAACTTTAGGTATATAGCTCATATTGGCAAAGCCATGGATAAAGCCGTCGTTTTCTTGATGAAACACTTTTACTCCTGAGGAAATTAATTTATTGGCATATTCATCACCTTCATCGCGCAAAGGATCAAATCCTGCCGTGGAAACTATTGCGGGGGGAAGATTGGAGAGATCACTGGCTAGTAAAGGTGAAACAAGTGGATCGTGCATTTCTTCCACGGCATTTAAATAATGTTTTCTAAACCAGAACATTGCATCTTTGGTGAGAAAAAAACCATCTGCGCATTGGTCCATTGACTCTTTATTTAGCTGCAAATCTGTTACTGGATAAAACAAAAGTTGGGCCTTAGGTAGACTTTTTTCTTCATTTCTTCTTTTTAAACATAGAGTTGCAGTTAAATTTCCTCCTGCGCTATCTCCACCTGCAGCAATTCTGTCTTTATCAATACCCAAGTCCTTTGAATTATTGACAACCCACTCAAATGCTTTCTCACAGTCTTCTAATGGAACAGGAAATTTACTTTCTGGAGAAAGGCGATAATCTACAGAAAAAACTTTAGCTTCAAGTTTACTGCACAAAAGACCAGTAAGTTCGTGATGAGTTTCTATATCGCCAATAACCCATCCTCCCCCATGAAAATAAACTAACGCGGGAGAATTATTATTTGTGGAATCGGAATAGTATTCTCTTACTTTGATAGTCGAGTCTTTTACTTCCACCTCATGGTCTTTCCATTCAACAGCGGAAGGGAATCCTGAGGAGATCCTGCTCTGTTCTAAATACCCTGCTCTAAATTGATCAGGTGTTATGGTTTCCCAGTCGGTAACCATATTTTCACTAAGTTTTAATAAAAACTGAAAGGGGGCATGAAGCATTCTTTCCCCTTTTTGGATTTGTTTCTTTCTAGAAAGCAGTATTAAGAGCCAATCAGGCAACTTCATTAAAAATTGAATCATGTCTTTTCTCCTTTATAAACTATAGCCTGTTTTTACAGTCTCGTTGGAATCACACACAATATATCGAGCTATATTTTTACCATGAGCTGATAAGTTATCATAAATTTCTCTGGGCATGCTTATAGGCATAGGTTCTCTATACCAAGGGGCAAAGAATTCTGCATTTGGAATAGCTCTGACTTCTTTTGACAAGTTAGGAGTACCTCCATGCCAGGCCCTTACATCCCTTATTAATACACTACCTGCTGGTGCGGGACAAACTGTGCTTAGTTTCATCCACTCTGGTTCTTCATGAATTTTAGGAATTTTATCTAAATTATTTTGCGTACCTGGAATTTGGCGAGTTGGTCCATTTATTTTAGTGAAGTCTACCATTAGAAAATTACAGCAAACATAAGGACAAGGTAGATCTCTAACTGTTAATTTGCCTCGATCATCACGAAAAGAACCAAAAGTAATACCGGAAAATTCACTTCTGTCACCCATATCTGAATGAAGATGTTGATACTCAGTAGCTCCTGGCAGACAAAAATCACCTCCACCTCCTCTTGCTATATATTCAGACGAATCAAATATAGCTTTGAGAATAGGGGTAACAGTGGGTAGGTCCAAGAGCATTGCCCATTCAGGGCGGTGCATTAAATGTCCACTAATACTTGAAGAACCAAAAGAGTAACGATGTGAGCCGCGATTCCCAACCCTTTCTTTATCAAGAGCTAAGATTTCTCTTATGACTTCTTCACAACCCTTTTTTAGCTTTTCGAGTTCCTTTTTTTTGAGAGCGTTTTTTATAACAACAAATCCATCTTGGTCAAAAACTCTTTTAGCTTTCTCAATTTCTTCTGGATAAAAAGTTTTTAAGTCTTTAATCCCATTATTCTTTTTTAAATAATCTCTTTGATCTTCATAGTCTTTGAAGTTCGAGTCTTTCCAGCCCAACTCATTAATTGGGTCTTTGAAGGCATTGGTGTCCTTTAGTAATTTTTTCATTTTCACTATCTTTATATATCTTGCAATAAAGACACAAATTTGTAGAGAGTTTTTTCGTTTCTTAACTTCTAATTTAGATTCGTTATACTTGAGCCTAGGGACCCATAGCTCAACTTGGTTAGAGTGCCTGTATGACATGCAGGAGGTTGAAAGTTCAAGTCTTTCTGGGTCCACCACTCTCTTATTATGAATTTTATATTCCCTTTGCTGTTTTATATTGTTTTTGAGACCAATTAATGTCTTAATAAATGAAAGGAGTAGATATGAAAAAATTAGTTTTAGTTTTAAGTTTGTCTTGTTTCTCTGTTTTCTCTCTTAATGCAAGTACAGTTGCTGTTTTCGAGTGCAAGCTATTAGATGGTAAGAAATTAGACGAAGTAAAAGAAATGAATCAAAAATGGCTAGATGCTGTCAATGAACTGTCTGGATCAAAAATTACCAGTCAAGTACTTCAACCGGTGGTTTCATCTGATATGGATGGTTTTATGTTTATTGATACTTATCCTGACGCTGCAGTTTGGGGGAAAGTAAGAAATGAAATAAATAACGGAGCGTTACAAGCTATTGATGATGAATTCGATAGCATCAGTAAGTGTGATTCCATAAGTTTATATGACTCAGAATTACAAGAATAAGGAGTAAAAAAATGGCAGGAAAAATAGCAAAGTACGTAACTGTGGGTACGAATGATCTTGAAAAAGCAAAAGAATTCTATGACAAATTGTTTGAAGAGTTAGCTGCTAGAAGTTTTGCTCCTAATGAGAGAAGCTTTTTTTATACTTTAAAGGACGATGATACAGTTTTTGCAATTTTTGTACCTTACGACGGCAAGCCAGCAACTGTGGGCAACGGAAACATGACTGGTATTACATTAGACTCAACAGAAGAGGTTGATGCTATGTACGCAAAGGCTATTGCGTTAGGTGCTTCAGACGAAGGCGAACCTGGACAACGCGTTCCAACTTTTTATGGCGCTTACGTCAGAGATCTAGACGGCAACAAACTAGTCTTCTGTAAGATGGGTTAATCCAGCCTATTTTCTGGCAGTAACCAACCAAGTCGCACTAGGAAAAATAAGCCCTTTCTCAGAGTAGTAAGGGGAAAATGCTTCTATGCCTGAATTTACGATCTCAGCTATTTGATTTTCAGAAGATTCTTTTAACATTTGAGTCACTACCGGATTAATCGAAATATAATCTTTAACTGAGTCGGAAAGACTTCTTCCTGAAAACATATTAACTTCAGCTTCATGTCCTTCTATTGTTATATCTTGGAATTTACTTTCCTCAAGAATTGAAGACACATATTCTGATTCCATGAAAGCAAATGGACCGGGACTTCTTGGTGGGGGGGAAGGTAAATCAAGGAATTTTTTAACCTCTTGTATAAATAAAGACTGCCATGGATTTACTGCTGGTGATTGCCAACATACAAAGGACAAATAACCTCCTGAAATTAAACTTTTATTTATATTTTTAAATGCAGCTATCGAGTCTTCAAAAAACATGACACCGAATCTTGAAAAGGCAGCAGAATAAATCTGATCACCTAGATCTTCTGTTTGTACATCAACACATTTAAAAGATGTATTGGTTATAGACATCTCAACTGCTGATTCTTTAGCCCTTTTTAGCATAGGTTCAGAAATATCTAATCCTGTGACATTTCCTGATGGCCCAATTCTTTTTGCTATGTTAAGCGTTGTGTGACCGCATCCACATCCAATGTCTAGGACGTTTTCCTCTTCATTAAAATTAAGTTTGTTAAGGGCCGCTTCACCAAGAGGACTTAACATGGTGTCCATGGCATTTTGACGTTCAACCCAAATGTCTCCGCCTTTTCCCGACCAGAAATCCTTTTGATTTTTATTCACTTCAGACATTAGTTTTGCTCCTATTTAAGTTAGTATTAAAACAATAATTTTAAAAACTTTATAATAGTAACCCAATACAACTCTTTTAAAAAAATGGACTTAATAGGTAAATCTCTCTTAGATATTATTGGAAATACACCAATGATAAGGCTTAATGCTTTCGATACTGGACCGTGTGAACTTTATGTCAAACTTGAAAATCACAATCCAGGCGGTTCAATCAAAGACAGAATCGGGCTGTCCATAATAGAAGAAGCCGAAAAGTCTGGAGTTTTAAAACCAGGTGGAACCATCATCGAAGCNACTGCAGGAAATACTGGTATTGGTCTGGCTCTAGTTGCAGCTATAAAAGGCTACAAATTAATATTGGTTATTCCTGACAAAATGAGCCGAGAAAAAATTCTTCACTTGGAAGGCTTAGGAGCTGAAGTAAAAATAACTCGCTCAGATGTTGCTGAAGGACACCCAGAGTATTATCAGGCTGTTGCAAGAAAACTTGCTTCGGAGATTGAGGGGTCCTTTTTTGCAGATCAATTTTCAAACCCTGCTAATCCATTAGCTCATAGAACTTCTACCGCACCAGAGATCTGGGGGCAAATGGAAGGAAAATTAGATGCATTTGTAGCTGGAGTAGGGTCTGGAGGAACGGTAACTGGATTAGCTGAATTCTTTAAAGAAAAAAATTCTGATGTACAAATGATTGTTGCTGATCCTGAAGGATCCATAGTGGCAGATGCAGTTACCAAAGGAAACTACAAATACGATGGGGGATCATGGCTTGTTGAAGGGATTGGGGAAGACTTTATACCAACTAATTTGAATTTAGACTTAGTAGATGATGCTATAACAGTTACGGATAAGGAGGCTTTTGAAGTTCTTCAACAATTACTTAAAGAAGAAGGTATTTTAGCAGGGTCTTCTACGGGGACTTTAATCTGTGGGGCTATAAAATGGTGCCAGAAACAGGACTCTCCCAAGAAAGTTGCTACTTTCGTTTGTGATACAGGTAACAAATATTTATCAAAGGCCTTCAGTAAGTCTTGGTTAAAAGACAATGAACTAACTGAAGAAGAAGAACAGGGCAATTTGGCTGACCTGATTAGAAAAAGAGCTGATAAGGGTGAAATGATTAGTGTAAAACCTCAGGACACCTTAATGACTGCTTACAACAGAATGAGGGCTTCTGATGTATCTCAACTACCCGTCTTAGAAGAAGAAAAGTTAGTGGGTATTGTTGATGAAGAAGATCTTTTACTAAATGTTTATAAAGATGAAGCTCTTTTTTCCAAGACCATTGATTCCATTATGGTTAGAGATCTAGAAACCATTGATGTTAATTCAGATGAAAAGGAACTTTATAAGATCTTATCTGAAGGCAAAGTAGCAATATTATTTGACGCTAACATATTCCTTGGGTTTATTACTAAGGTCGATTTAATAAATCGGTATAAGAGTCTGTTTAAAGTTAGCTAAAAATAATGAAAAGCAAAAAAAATACTCAAGGATTTGCAACAAAAGCTATCCACTCTGGTCAGGAACCTGATCCATCCACTGGAGCTATTATTGGACCCATTTACACCAGCTCAACCTATGTACAAGAGAGTCCAGGAGAACATAAAGGGTATGATTATTCTCGTACATCGAATCCTACAAGAAAAGCACTAGAAATTTGCATGACAGATTTAGAAGAAGGCGGCCAAGGATTTGCTTTTTCATCTGGAATGGCTGCAACTGCTACCGTTTTGGAGTTACTAGATACTGGGGATCACATTATCAGCATGGATGACTTGTATGGAGGGACTTATAGGCTATTTGAAAATGTTAGGAAAAGATCTTCGGGATTAGAATTTTCTTATAGTAATCTAAGTTCATTAGATGGGTTAGAGTCTTTGCTTAAACCTAACTCAAGAATGATATGGGTTGAGTCTCCGTCAAACCCTCTCCTTAAAATTGTCGATTTAGAGAAAGTCAGTGCATTTGCAAAAAAACATAACCTGATAAGCGTTTGTGATAATACCTTTTGTTCATCATATGTTCAGAAGCCCCTTAACCTTGGTTTTGATGTAGTACTTCATTCAGCCACTAAATACTTAAACGGTCATTCTGATGTTATTGGGGGCTTGGTGGTAAGTTCCCAAGAAAGAGAAGATTTGGCAGAACAGTTAGCTTTTTTATCTAATTCCATAGGATCCATAATGAGTCCTTTTGACAGTTTTTTAGTACTTAGAAGTCTTAAAACGTTAGCTATAAGAATGGAAAAACATTGCGAAAATGCTTTTGAGATAGCCAGTTTTCTTGAAGAGCATGAAGCCATTGAAAAGATTTATTATCCAGGTTTACCAAATCATCCAAATCATGAAATTGCCAAAAAACAGATGAACGGATTTGGTGGGATGATAACTGTAGTTCTAAAAGGTGGGTTAAAAACAGCGACTACTTTTCTTGAAAGAACTAAGATTTTTGCTTTAGCTGAAAGTTTGGGGGGCGTTGAAAGTCTGATAGAACACCCAGCCATAATGACACATGCCTCCGTTCCTGCTGAAGTAAGGAAAGAACTTGGCATAGAAGATGGATTGGTTAGATTATCTGTTGGGATAGAATCTGTTGAGGATCTTCTAGAAGATCTAAATCAAGCTCTTAGTGGCGTTTAGAGGTTTGCCAGTTAACGTCTCTGCTAGTCATATGAACTTGATCGGCAACTCCTAGAACTAAAGTAAATAAAGCCATTCTTATTACAACACCATTATCAGCTTGTCTAAATATAGCTAGGTTGGGGTTCTCATAAAGGTCTGAATCAAGCTCATTGGCTTCTTTTCTGGAGTCTCTAGGAAGAGGGTGCATGATGACTGTATTAGGTTCGCAATTGGCAGTATATATTTCATTATTTAAGCTTAAGAGACCTTTATATTTTTTTGCATGCGATTTGTTTTTAAATCTCTCTTCTTGAATTCTCGTCATGTAAATTATGTCGACCTCGGCTATACCTTCTTCGAGATTCTCAGATTGAGTTATTTTTACATCAGCCTTGGCTAGAAGGGTTAAATAAGAATCAGGTAACCTTAGTTCTTCAGGAGAAATTAAGTTGATAGACACATCTTTATAAAGACAAAGGGCCTTAATAAGAGAATGGGCTGCTCTACCAAATTTTAGATCTCCAACCAGTGCTATTCGTAAACCATCCATGGTTTTCTTTTGAGTTTCGAGCTCTTTTTTTATTGTGTATAAATCTAGAAGAGCTTGAGTAGGGTGCTCATTTGATCCATCTCCACCATTTATAACAGGCACTCTGCTAGCTTCAGAAAAAGATTTTACTGAGCCTTCATCAGGATGCCGCATGACTATGATGTCACTATAACTGCTCAATACTTTTGCTGTATCTATTAATGATTCACCTTTAACCAATGATGATGATCCGACTTCAGAGGTCTCTCTAACTGCACCTCCAAGCATATTAAATGCTGCCCCAAAGCTTATTCTGGTTCTCGTACTTGGTTCGAAGAACATATTTCCTAATATGGCTCCTTCTAAAACCCGCGTTACTTTTTTTCTTAAAGAAAAGGGCTCTAGATCATTTGCAACAGAAAAAAGTTGGTCTATGTCTGAACGATCAAACTGGTCTATGGAGAGGATGTGACTACCGTTAAAATCCACTAAAGTTTCAACCTTGCTTTTATTCTAACATTCTTAAGAAGGATTTTCGTGTGTGATGAATATTGGTGAAGACCAAGCCCTTTCTCCTATAGGTGCTAAACAATCATCATTAGGGTCAAATTTAGGGCCACTGGCGTAACAAGGTACTGTCTTTAAGCATTCCCCGTCTTCATCCAACTCGCATCTTAAAGGGTCACCTCCTACTGCTAAACTAGCTTCTTGTATTGCCCTGACATAGTAAACGGTTTCATCTTTAGCAATTAGAAAATCAGAATCGGTAAACTGAAAACTACAGCCTTCGCCATTGTCTTTACAACTAAAGACCTTCCAAGGATCTTGTATAACTTCATCTAAATTATCTAGATCTTTTGTTACAGTTATTTTAATCACTTCAATTCTATCTATTTTATTTCTTTCATTTGTTGGGTTATAACACTCATTTAGGCAAAGTCTGGAAATTGCATCTTTTTCTAAAGAAGTATGTACATAATCCGGGCAACCTGGTTCTTGTTTAAATGAACCAATAGCTGTAACGGAAAAGGTTGGATTGGTTTGTTTTATAGAAATTTCACTTCCCATAGGTATTTTCCCTAATACAGGATGAATTAAATCAAACCAAAGTAAGATCCTTTCTCCAGAAGTTGCATAGACTTCACGGTTATAAAGCGAATTGAAAACATTTTCTCTATTCAATGACTGTGCGTGTACAGCCACTAAGCCTCCAGTAGAGTAGAAAGAAGCTCCACGTTCTGGGGGAATTAACCAAGTTAAGTTATTTTTAGCACCCCAAGAATCACCCATTGCCTTTCTAGCAAACTCTTTGTATCCAGATCCTGCTCTGGCTTTGTGGTTATCNGTAGAGCCTATGAGCCCAAATTTGAAACGATTCATTGAATTATCGGAAGCAACTTCAGATGCTAGTGCTGCTTGAGCACTCATCTTTGGTCTATAAGTATAAGCGGGCAAGAATTCATCTTGGATTTGTCCGCACTGCAACCAATCTTCTGGTTCAGCTCCTTCTATAATTCCGAATCGCGTTATATCTGTAATTCGATCAACAAATTCTTGTTTTATTTCTACACCTTTTTCTTCACATGAGTCTTCGCCTTTAAGATGACATTGTTGTTTTGCTATTTCTCCTGCTCGCCAGCAACAAGGCTCAAATCCTTTNGTTGGTTCAGGGCAGATATTCTTCCCATCACTGGTTTTTAAAAAATGCTTCACATCTTTAAAAATCTCNGAGTTTCCATGACCGGAGTAGATTTCGAAAAGCCGTTGTCTATTTGGGTCATGTTGATTCATGGTCAACTGNGAACTCATAGTTGCATTTGCAGGTGCATGAATACCCCAAGTGGTTCCATGGGGAATAACTAAGGCCTCTAAATTAAGCTCATCAAGCCTATTGAACAATTCTCTCGGTGTTGAGGCTTCTTCTTTGCACTCTCTTTGCAGTATTTCTTTTTCATCTAGCTGTGAGCAGGGTGGAATTGAGTAGGTTTCATTCCTGTAAGCTAAAAAGTCAAAATCTATCTTTTCAGGTGGAAAGTCAGCTAATAGCATTAAGGAAGGAGTGATCCTGCTTTTTAAAATATAATCCAAGCCAGTGAGACCAGCGCCAATTGGAACCTTGGGAAGGTTCTTTAGGTCCTTTAAAATTACATTTTTATGGCCGTAATGGTCTTCCGGACTACCCATTTCCCCCGACATTTGGGTCCANTCCCAACCNGCAAAAGCTATCAGATCCTTTTCTGGACTTGATGAGACGGCATTACAAGACTTTGTTGCTTTGATTGTCTTATCCCACATATCTTGAGTTAGGCCCTCTGCATGGTCTGTTATTGAAAAAAAATCTAATGCTGAGCAGAATCTGGCGAAGTTACATGCATCAGAAGGTGGGTGTACACCTTCACCCTGAAGCATAGGTAGGCTAAAGAAGAATGCATCTTGAGAGAAAGTAGTGTGAACATGCAGGTCCCCAAAAAAAATTTGTTTTTGCTCAGTTGTTTCTGAATTTATTAAAGGTCTTTTCTCTAAAGAAATTTCACCGTCTTTTGGCAGGGAACCAAAAGTTCCTTTGGCAGTAATGACGTATGCAAAAATAAATAAAATTAGGAGATAAAGTGCATACTTAAGAAATCTCATATTTAAGATAATCCTTTCCCTCTCACCGAAATCCATTCGTTTGTTGGGCTGTCTATTTCTCCAAAGTTTGTACCGGTTTCAGCAAAGTGATAAACCATAGCAGTTCTTCTGTGTTTTGATTTATTGTCAAAAGATTTATGCATCAGAAAGCTATGAAATAAAAGCAGATCTCCAGATTGAAGCAACAGAGGTGTTTCCTTTGAAAAATCGTGATCTTTTATTTCAGTATAGCCGTAGTTTGATCCTGGTCTATCGTCTGGAAGATGTTCATGCAAAGGCTCTTTGTGTGATCCAGGTAAGATTACTAGACATCCATTTTCTTCAGTGGCAGGGCTAGTAGCTAGCCAAGCTCCAACCTGTGGTGCTCTATCAAAAGGAAAATAGGATGAATCTTGATGCCAGGGTTGACCCCATGCCCCAGGGTTCTTAAAAATGAATTGACTTAAAAAACAATCAATATTTTCACCCAAAATATCCTGAAGCATATCTAAAAGGTCTCCTCTTTTTATAAACTCATTAAAAACGCCCTTTTGGTGAAGCCTGAAGACCTTTGACATTTCATCTTCTATATTTTCTATTTTTACAGCAGGCTTCATTTCTCTTATACCAATATGTCCATCATCAATATAAGCATGATTAAATTCCTCTGAGTTATCTACCATAGAGTGCACTATATCAATTACAGTTTGGTTAATTTCTTCACATTTGGATTCTGGATAAAAATTAGGAATAAGAATGAAGCCATTTTCGTTCCAAGAGTCCTTTTGAGTTTGGGATAAGTATTTGGTCTCTTCTATAAATTCAGAAGAAATCCTACCCTTTTGTTTATTTATCCTATTAGTAAATTCTTCTTTTGAAGAATCATCCTGATCTTCTGTAGTCATTCAAAGTTTCCCTTATTGCAGTTTTAATTATTATTTAACCAAGTTAGTGGTTAAAAAGCATTTTATTTGAGAAGATGGAAAGCTCAAATTATTTAAAAAGGGAGTAAGTATGGCTGGTTTTGATGAACTAAAGACTCAACTTGAGGGATCTTTTGTGGCTGAAGGTGCTGCTGGGTTAGAAGCAAGTATTCAAATTAATATTGAAGGGTTAACGAATTTCTTTATTGATATAAATGACGGTAATCTTAATGTAGAAGAGGGTGATCATTCCGATCCTAAACTGACATTAACTTTTGATAGCTACGAAACCATGGAATCAGTTTTTTCTGGTGATCAGGCAGCTGCTATGCAAGCTTTTATGACAGGTAAAGTGAAGTTTGCTGGAGATATGACCTTGGGACAGAAACTAGGTTCTGTTTTTAAAGCCCCTGAATAGAAATTAAATTTTGTACTTAACTGAACAACCGTAGGGTTTACTTACCTTGGTTGATACCTCTTGATTGTTTTGTAAATCACTCAGTGCATTTTTGACATAGTTATCAGCCTCTAAAAGGTTTTTAGTCCAAAAACTTTGCCCGCCAGCATCATCTATTGCACCTTGATAGCGAAGAACCCCTTTTTTATCGATTACGTACATGTGAGGGGTTGTTTTGGCGCCGTACATTTTTCCTACACCACCCTCTGGATCAAATAGAACATGATTGGGTTCTGCATTTCTGGTGATAGTAAGTTCATTGGCCTTGTCGGGTAGTACATAACCTTGAGTACCCGGTGCAGAAGAAATTATTGTTAACCAAACAACTCCTTCGTTTTTAGCTTGGTTTTGCGTGTTTTGCATATTTCCAGTTGCGTAATGTTTAGCAACATATGGACAATCATGATTTGTCCATTCAAGGACTACTGTATTACCTTTAAAATTTGTAAGAGAAATATTTTCTCCGTAGGAGTCGACTAACTCAAAACTAGGTGCAGATAAGTCTGTAGATACTGAAGCAGAACTTATATTAAAAAAGAATAAAAACAATAAGGACAATAGGTATTTCATTAAAACTCCTGTGACTATGCAATCTTAATTAATTTCATTCAAAAAATCTAACAGCAGGTCCTCAGTTAAAAGTTCTGGCAATATAGTCGGAGCACCTACTGAGGGAAATAATAAATACAAAGGCACACCAGTTCTTCCATATCTAGCCAGAACGGAAGCTATTTCAGGATCTTTTCTTGTCCAGTCTGCTTTTAAATACACTATGTCTTTTTCACGTAATAGTTTTCTGACATTATCTTGATCAAGTGCAATTGCCTCATTTACTTTNCAGGTAATACACCAATCCGCTGTGAAATTAACAAAAATAGCTTTTTTTTCAGATCTGAGAGAGCTGAGTTTTTGAGCACTAAAGTTATTCACTTCATTTCTTAGGTTAGAAGAATCTTCATCTTGGTTGAGGGGTATTAGCCAAATAGAAAAGATCATAAGACCAAGTGAGAAAAGAACAGTAACTCGTCTAAGAAGTTGATCTGAACTTTGTGTCTTTTCCATAAGCCATAAAGCTAAAGCAATTAGTAAAGCTCCAACTAAGACAGCAAAGACCGATTGCATATCTACCTGTGCACTAAGAACCCAAGCTAACCATAAAGCCGCTGCCCACATGGGGAAAGCCATTACCTGTTTAAAAGTCTGCATCCATTCACCTGGTTTTGGTAATCTGGATAAAAGCTGAGGGTAGATACTTAACATTAAGTAAGGGAGTGAAAAGCCTATACCTAAAGCTAAGAATATGACTATAGATTTTAGTCCCGGTTGTAATAGAGCTAAGCCAAGGGCTGGACCCATAAAAGGTGCAGTGCAAGGAGAAGCCACAATCACAGCGAGAACACCTGTAAAGAATGAAGACAGTAAATCATTTCGATTTTTTGCTAAAGATCCAAAGTTTGCCAAACTGCTTCCTAAAACAATATTGCTCATAAACACTATGCCGATGGCTACAAACAGATAAATCAAAATTGATACCACCCAAGGAGATTGCAATTGATAACCCCATCCTATTGCTTCACCTGATGCTCTTAGAAAAATAAGAAGCCAAGATATGGCCAAAAAGGTAGTTAATACTCCTGCAGAAAAAATTAGACCATGTTGAATTAACTTTTCTTTAGATCCTTGGCTTTGTTCAATAAAACCTAGAATCTTTATAGATAAAATAGGAAATACACATGGCATGGCATTTAAGATAATGCCACCCAGAAAAGCAAAAACGATCCCTGTTAATAATGACATGGCAAGTATCGGTGAATCAGAAGTTCCTTCTAAAGGTAAATCCAATTTATAAAATTCTTCTGTTTCATCTACTTTAAGCTTTAGAACCCCTTGTAATTTATTGGTTTCTACTCGAACTTCAGCAGGAGCAAGTTGTAAACTAAAGCTGTTATCATTTCTTTCTAATTTTTGATCTTTTACATAACTGATCAGTCCATATTCATTTGGAAAAAAATAAGCTTCGGAGATGTTACTTGAGTCTTCTTTTTCAAATTGTAAAAATATCTTTTCATTAATTTGGGTTACCCTGCTTGGTGTGGGAAAGTTTTTAGGAATGGTTAAAGCAATTTCTTTTAATTTAGTAGCAAATTCGCCTATGGTTTTAGAGCCTTTCATTAAAGTTAAATCAACTTCTCCCTTCTGAGGGATACAGATATGCTTGCAAGTTAGCCAGTTAACTTCTGCAGAAATAGTTATTGGGCCAGAAAATTGTTCAGGAGTTTCAATTTCAGTTAAAAGCAGTGCCTTATCTTCGTAGCCGAAGGTCATTAGAGGATCAACGGGAATTCTTTCTGGTCCGGGCCACAATATATCTGAAGCTTTAAATCCAGGCGGTAGGTCCCATTTGATAGTTGCTCCTTCTCCTGAATCTCCTGGATTTTTCCAATAAGTATGCCAGCCTGGAGATAACTTAAACTCAATACCGACTAACAAGTATCTTTTGTATTTACTTGATAGCTTTCAGTTATAAGGTTAATGCTGGACTCTCCGGTATCAAAATAAGAGCCAGTAAAAGATTTAGCTGGAAAAAA
>JGI24816J26688_1000078_pt1 | contig 20407 bp, 22 predicted proteins | sample METZYME_3_250m_FD_26688 | JGI IMG/M metagenome (IMG submission 26688)
GTGGCCCTCATCACCGTGGGCATTGTCTACAGCTACCGGCAGAGCCTGCGCCCCCACCGGCACCTGCTCTATGGGTTCGCTGGTCTCTTCCTGATGGGCCTGGGCATCCGGGCCATGATCGTCGCCTGACGGCGATTCCTAGGACTCGGCGTCCAACCGGCGCCGCAGGTCATCCAGCTCGGCGTCCAGCCGCTTGGGCAGGCGGTCGCCGACCATGGCGTAGTGCTCATCAATGAGGGCCACCTCGTGGCCCCACGACGCCGGGTCAACGGCCAGCAGTCGGGTCATAGCGTCGTCATCCAGATCGAGGCCTGTTCGGTCGATGGCATCCACGGTAGGGACGAGGCCGATCGGTGTCTCAGCGGCGTCGGCCGTTCCGGCCACCCGCTCGACCACCCACTTCAGGACTCGGCAGTTCTCTCCGAACCCGGGCCACAGGAACCCACCGTCGGCGTCCCTGCGGAACCAGTTCACCCAGAACAGCCGGGGGAGTCGATTGGCCTCGGCCCGGTCGCCGATGGACAGCCAGTGGGAGAAGTAGTCGCCGACGTTGTAGCCCATGAACGGGAGCATGGCGAAGGGGTCGAACCGCACCTGGCCGACCGTTCCAGCGGCGGCCGCCGTGCGCTCCGAGCTCATTATGGAACCCAGGAACACGCCGTGGTCCCAGTCCCGGGCTTCGGTTACCAGCGGCACGTTGGTGGCCCGGCGTCCTCCGAAGAGAATGGCCGAGATGGGCACGCCGGCCGGATCCTGCCACTCGTTGGCGATCGACGGGCACTGGTCGGCCGGGGCGGTGAACCGGGCGTTTGGGTGGGCGGCCGGAGTGGGGCTCTCCGGCGTCCACGGCTCGCCTCGCCAATCGGTCAGATGGTTCGGCGGCTCGTCGGTCATGCCCTCCCACCAGACGTCGCCGTCGGGTGTGCGGGCCACGTTGGTGAATATGGAGTTCCCCCACAGGGTCGCCATGGCGTTGGCGTTGGTGGCCTCCGAGGTTCCAGGGGCCACCCCGAAGAACCCGGCCTCCGGGTTGATGGCGTGCAGGCGGCCGTCGTCGCCGAACTTCATCCAGGCGATGTCGTCACCGATCGTCTCCACCGTCCACCCGGGCAGGGTGGGACGAGCATGGCCATGTTGGTCTTACCGCACGCCGACGGGAAGGCGGCGGCTACGTAGGTCTTCTCGCCCTCCGGCGAGGTAAGCCCGAGGATGAGCATGTGCTCGGCCAGCCAGCCGTCGTTCCGGGCCATAGTGGAGGCGATCCGCAGGGCGAAGCACTTCTTGCCCAGCAGGGCGTTACCGCCGTAGCCGGAGCCGTACGACCAGATCTCCCGGGTCTCCGGGAAGTGAGAGATGTACCGGTTGGTGGGATCACATGGCCACGGCACGTCGGCCTGTCCGACCTCCAGGGGGGCGCCCACCGAGTGCACGCACGGGACGAAGTCGTCGTCGCCCAGCACCTCCAGGACGGCCCGACCCATGCGGGTCATGATTCGCATGCTGACCGCCACATAAGCCGAGTCGGTCAGTTGCACGCCGATATGGGCGATAGGGGAGCCCAGCGGACCCATCGAGAACGGGACCACGTACATGGTCCGTCCCCGCATGCAGCCCCGATAGAGGCTCAGCATTTCGGCCTTCAGGGTGGAGGGGTCCCGCCAGTTGTTGGTGGGGCCGGCGTCACCCGGACTGGTCGTGGCGATGTAAGTGCGATCCTCGACCCGAGCCACGTCGTCGGGGTCAGATAGGGCCAGATAACTGCCGGGCCTCCGGTCATGGGCCAATCGCTGAAACGTGCCGGCCTCGATCAGGTCGGCGGTCAGGCGGTCGTGCTCGGTGGCCGATCCGTCACACCAGTGGACGGCGTCGGGGGCCAGGACCCGGGTCCAGTCCTCGACCCAGTCGAGGAGTCCCCGGTTGGTGGTCGGTGCGCCGCGTTCCACCATGGCCGCCCATCGGTAGTGGCTCTGGCACGACGATGCCACACGGAACGGGTGTGACAGTGGTCAATCGGCCGGGGTCGGCCGGCCCAGGGGAACGCCTCGTCTCAGGTGAGGTCCGGGGTCCCCATGTCGACCTCGGAGCCCAGCGACAGCGAGGTGGCCCGCTGATCGTCGTCCAGAACGAACAGGACCCGCTGCCCCTGACGGAGCATGCGGAACACCGAGCCCTCGAGCGCGCCGTCGGCGAGGTCGAACTCGGCGAAGTCGGTATCCCGGATAACGACACCGTCGCCGGTTCCCGGGTCGTAGGACTTGACGACTCCCTGCACTGCGGTGTTCTCGTCCAGCCGACTAGTGGCCGGCCTTGACGACCTTGCCAGCCTTGATGCAACCGGTGCAGACGTTCATGCGCTTGGTCGACTTGCCGACCACGGCGCGCACACGCTGGATGTTGGGGTTCCAACGACGGTTGGTCCGCCGATGGGAGTGGCTCAGAGACTTACCGAACCAGGGCTTCTTGCCACAGATCTCACAGACGGACGCCATCACAAACCCCTATCACCTCAACCGGCCGGTCCACCGGCCCGGTCCTCGAACGGCACAAGGCTACGGCGCACCCGAGGGGGACTCCAACCACCGGTGCATCGCTGCGGAGCGCGTCACGCTGGCTGTCGGGCGTGGGGGCGGGCCTCCCAGGAGGATGGCTACGCTCGTAAACCGTGACCGCCACCTCGTTGGATGCCGCGGCGTTGCGTGGCCTTATGGGGACCTTCCGGGATGCGCTGATCTCGCACCGGGATGTGCTGAACCTGCTCAATGTTTATCCGGTACCCGATGGGGATACCGGGTCGAACATGACCATGACTGTCGAATCAGTGGTCGCCGAGCTGGATGGCTTGGACGCTGGTGGCCCTCCGGGGATGGTCGAGGTAGCCGGCGCCATCTCCCATGGCTCGCTAATGGGAGCTCGCGGCAACTCCGGCGTGATCCTCTCTCAGGTCTTGCGTGGCCTGGCCGCCAACTTCGCTGAGGCCGGGGCGGTCGACGGACGGACCCTGGCCGACGGGTTGGTCGCCGCCTCGGAGGCCGCCTACCGGGCCGTCATGGCGCCGGTGGAGGGGACCATCCTGACTGTGGTCCGCGAGTCGTCGGTAGCAGCCGAGGTCACCGCCGGAGGAGGCGGTGACCTGCTGGCCGTGGCCGAGTCGGCCCGGGAGGCCGGCGGCGAGAGCCTGGCCCGGACACCCGAACTGCTGCCCGTGCTGGCCGAGGCCGGCGTGGTAGACGCTGGGGGCAGCGGATACCTGCTGCTGCTGGACGCCGTGCTCACCGTCGTCGACGGACGACCGCTGCCCGACCCACCGGAGGTTGCGGCGCCGGTGACCGGAGGGCGCCCCGACGACCACGGCGTCGACGAGGCGACGGGGACCCGCTACGAGGTCATGTATTTCCTCGACGCACCGGACGGGTCGATCGACGGCTTCAAGAAGGCGTGGGCCGCCCTGGGGGATTCGATCGTGGTGGTCGGGGGCGATGGGGTCTGGAACTGCCACGTCCACACCGACGACATCGGCGGCGCCATTGAGGCAGGGATCGCCGTAGGCCGCCCCAACCGGATCCGAGTTACCGATTTGGTCGAGGAGGTCGAGGAGCAAGCGTGGGTTCGCGACCAGATTTCGGCCGACGCCGAGGACGTCGGCGACCCAGTGCCGTGCGCCGTGGTGGCCGTGGCCAACGGTCCTGGTATCCGCGACATCTTCCGCTCCCTGGGGGTACGGCGAGTAGTAGCTGGGGGCCAGTCCATGAACCCGTCCACGGCCGACCTGCTGGCCGCAGTGGAGGCTGTCCCGGCCGACGACGTGGTGGTGCTGCCTAACAACGGGAACGTCGTCGCCGCGGCCGAACAGGTCGACGCCCAGAGCGACAAAAACGTCCGGGTGGTCCCGACCCGGGGCATCACCGAGGGGTTCGCCTCGCTCCTGGAGTACGACCCCCAGTCCACCGCCGAGGACAACCAGACGGCCATGGCCGCTGCGGCCGAGGCCGTGGTGGCCGGTGAGGTGACAGTGGCTGTGCGCGACTCGGGAAGCGACGTGGGCAACATCGCCGAGGGCGACCACCTGGGCCTCACCGGGGGAAAGGTCCGGGTGGTGGCCAGCACTCTGTTCGAGGCCACCACCGGCCTCCTGGGCGAGATGGTCGACGACTCGCACGAGATCGTCACCATGATTGCCGGAGAGGGTGCCGAGGAGGCCATCACGGCGGCTGTCGTCTCGTGGTTGGAGGCCGAACACCCGGGCGTCGAGGTCGAGGTGCACGACGGCGGCCAACCCCTCTACCCCTACTTCCTGGGTGTGGAGTAGGCGACCGTCTTCCGGCCCCGGGGAGCCCCGGTCCGTCCGGGTGCTGGGGGTACCGTCGGCTGGTGGCCGACCAGGGCATCACCCTCCGGGAACTCGACGGGCGCCCGGTCACCGTCCTGAACGGGGTCGGGGAGGCCCGGGCCCGCTCGCTGGCCGCCATGGAGGTCCGGTCGGTGCTGGACCTTCTCAGCTACTACCCCCGCCGCTACCTCGACAGAAGCCGCGAGGCGACCGTGGACCGGCTGACTCCCGGCGAGGAGGGCATGGTCCTAATCCGGGTGGAGGCTGTGGCATCGCGTCGGACCCGCAACGGGCGTTCGCTGGTCGAGGTCCGGGTGGCCGATGACACGGGTGGGCTGCGCCTGGCGTTCTTCAACCAGCCGTGGCGCCTCAAGCAACTGACCGAGGGCCGGGAGGCCGTGGTGTTCGGGAAGGCCGACAGCTTTCGAGGTGACCTCCAGATGACGAACCCCGTGGTGGACCTGGTGGGCGACCGGACGGGACGCATCGTGGCCGTCTACCCGCAGTCCGAGGCGGCCGGCCTTCAGAGCTGGGACGTGGACGGGTTCGTGGGCGAGGCACTCCGTCGGGTCGGGAAGGTCCGGGGCCTGTCCGACCCGGTACCGGTAAGCGTCCTCGATCGGTACCGGATGGTCGGGCGCTCGGACGCCTACCGGTCCATCCACCGCCCAGAGTCGATGCAGGAGATGGTCGAGGCCCGCCGCCGCCTCGTGTTCGACGAGCTGCTCCGGATCCAGTTGGCCCTGGTCCAGCGCAAGCGGGACCTGGAGCGCACCTCGGTCGGGATTGCCCACGACACCGCCACGACCATTCTGCTGGAGGGGTTCCGGGCCGGTCTCGGCTTCCCGTTTACCGACGCCCAGGACCGGGTGGTGGCCGAGATCCTGGAGGACCTGGCTCGACCCGCACCCATGCACCGGCTCCTGCAGGGCGACGTGGGCTCCGGCAAGACGGTGGTTGCCGTCTCGGCGCTGCTGGCCGCCGTCCAGGGTGGGTATCAGGGCGCCCTCATGGCGCCCACCGAGGTCCTGGCCGAACAACACCACCTGGGGGTGGCCGAAATGCTGGACGGCATCACCGTCGACGACCCGGCCACCCTGCTCGGGCAGCGACCGCTGAAAGTCGAATTGCTGACCAACCGCACCACCACGACCGAGCGTCGGCGGATTGGCACAGAGCTGGTCGCCGGCGGCATCGACGTGCTCATCGGTACCCATGCGCTGATCCAGGAGGGGGTCCGGTTCGGGTCGCTCGGCATGGTGGTTATCGACGAGCAGCACCGGTTCGGCGTCGAACAGCGGGCCGCTCTTCGAGAGAAGAACGACGACGGCACAGTTCCCGACGTGCTGGTCATGACGGCCACGCCCATTCCCCGGACGGCCGCCATGACCGTTTATGGAGACCTCGACGTGTCGGTTCTCGACGAGATGCCACCGGGGCGCAACCCCATAGCGACGTCTTGGCACGAGGACGACGCCGACGTGTGGNCGGTCGTCCGGGGTGAGGTGGAGGCCGGCAGGCAGGCCTATGTGGTGTGCCCGTTGATCGAAGAGTCTGAGAACCTGGAGGTACGGTCGGCGGAGGAGGCCTTTACGTCGCTGTCGGACGGCGAGCTGGCCGGGCTCCGGGTTGGGCTGCTCCACGGACGGGTGGGTCGGTCCGAAAAGGAGAAAACTATGCGGCTCTTCCGGTCCGGTGCCCTCGACGTGCTGGTGGCCACCACAGTGATCGAGGTGGGAGTCGACGTTCCGAACGCCACCGTCATGGTGGTACTCGACGCCGCCCGGTTTGGCATCGCCCAGCTCCACCAGCTCCGGGGTCGGGTGGGGCGCGGCGAACATGCCAGTCGCTGCCTGCTGGTCGGTAAGGCGCCTACCCCGGAGTCCGAGGAGCGCATCCGGGCGGTGGTCCGGACCACCGACGGCTTCGAGTTGGCCGAGGTGGACCTGGACCTGCGGGGCGAGGGCACGATCATGGGGGAGCGCCAGAAGGGGCGTAACGACCTCCGCCTAGCCTCGCTGCGCCGCGACCGGGAATGGGTGGAGGCAGCTAGAGAGGAGGCCCTCCGGCTGGTCGGTGGTGGAGAGGGCCTGGCTGACCACCCCGAGCTAGCCGACGAGGTCACCCTGTTCCTCGGAGACGACGAGTCCGGCTACCTGCTGAAGTCGTGATGCCGTCGAGGTCGTGGCCACGGCGTCTACCGGGCTAGGAAGGGTCCCATGACCGACGCCCGGACAATCGGACCCGGCGAGGTGCCCGACGTGGTCGCCACCCTGGCCGACGCCTTCGTCCACGACCCCGTGCTGGCGTTCCTCTTCGACGACGTCGACCGGAGGCCCGCCCAGCTGGCTGCCCTGTTTGCCAACCGCCTGGCTGCCGGGAGCGGGTTCGACAAGGTGTTCGTGCCTACCGACCCGGACGGGGTGCGCCGGTGCGCCGCCCTGTGGGTCGGACCCCACGAGCCTGATGATGCGGAGGCGGCCGCCGCCGAGGCCGGGGCGGCCAACCGGGCCCTCCTGGAAGATGCCGGGGCGATGGAGCGCCTGAGTCGGTTGTTTCCGATCTTCCAGGCCCACCCGCGAACGCCCCACTGGTACCTGGCGTTCGTCGGCACCCGGGGGGCGGATCGGGGTCTGGGGCTGGCCTCGGCCTGCATCGGGGCGGTGACTGACCGTTGCGACGTAGACGGCTTGGGGGCCTATCTGGAGTCCAGCGATCCGGACAACGTGCCGCTGTACGAAAGGCACGGGTTCGTGGTCACCGGTGAGGTGGCCGTCGACGGCGGCCCAACGGTTCCGCTCATGTGGCGCGACCCCCGCTGATGCGTCCAGTTCAGACGGCCCTGGGTGCCTCGTCGCCCTGACCGTCGTCCTCGTCGTCGGGCATCACCAGGTCCCAGCGGTCTACGCAGTCGGCACAGCGGTAGGCCACCGGGTCTCCCGGGTCGAACTCGGTCTCCGGGTGGGCCAGTAGGTGGCAGGTGCCCCCGCAGTCCACGCACACGATGGTCTCCGGAGCCCGCATCCGGCCGACCGTAGTTCGCGCCGACCACCGGGCCTCCATACTGGTCAGATGCGAGTCGTGGCTGGAACCGCCCGGGGCCGTCGTCTGGCCTCGCCATCAGGGGTGGACGTGCGTCCCACCAGCGACCGGGTCCGGGAGGCGGTGTTCAACGCCCTCCACAGCCGGGGGGCCGTCGTGGATGCCGACGTCCTCGACCTGTTTGCCGGGACCGGGGCTCTGGGTATCGAGGCGCTCTCCCGGGGTGCCCGACGGGCCGTGTTCGTGGACCGGTCAGCCGAGGCGGTGGACCTGGTGGCCCGGAACCTCCGGTCCTGTGATCTGGAAGACCGGGCCCGGGTGGTTCGGGCCGACGGGCTGCGATGGCTGACCACCACCGACGACCGGTGGGACCTGGTCCTCCTGGACCCGCCGTACCCCTTCGACGGCTGGGCCGACCTGCTGGTCGGGTTGGCCGGCCGTGTCGACGGTCCGGTGGTCGCCGAATCCGACCGCCAGATCGAGCCGGGACCCGGTTGGCATGCCGAATCGTGCCGTCGGTACGGGAGTACCGTGGTAACGCTGCTCCTGCCGGGAGCCGAGGCGGCGGGGGCCGCCGACCAACCAACCACGATCGAGCGAGAGGTGCCGAGGCCGTGACCCGCGTCCTGTATCCAGGATCCTTCGATCCGGTGCACAACGGCCATGTTGAGATGGTCGAGACGGCAGCCGGCCTGTTCGACGAAGTGGTGGTGGCCGCCCTGATCAATCCGGCGAAGGGTGACGGCCTGTTCGATCTCGAGGAGCGGATGGCGATGCTCGACGAATGCTTCTCCCACCTCACGAACGTGCGGACCACCATGTTCGACGGTCTGGTCGTCGACCTGGCCGCTGAGGCCGGGGCCGACTTCATCATCAAGGGACTACGGGCCGTGTCCGACTTCGAAAGCGAGCTCCAGATGGCCCAGATGAACGCCGCCATCTCTGGGGTGCAGACCCTCTTCCTGCCTACGGCGTCTCGTCGGTCGTTCCTGGCTTCCCGATTGATTCGCGAGGTGGCCCGCCTGGGTGGCGACGTCAACGACATGGTGCCTGTCCCGGTGCGCACCCGTCTTGAGAACCGGCTGGCGACATGACCGATCCCGCCGAGGTGACGCCCCTTCAGTCGGTCGGCCCGACCTCGGCGCCGCCACCGCAGCAGCCCATTACGCCGACGACCCCGGACCCCTACCGGCCGCCCCAGATGGAGACCATCCTGCGCCAACTGCGCGAGCAGGTGGCTAACGCTCGGCCGATGCCGTTGTCCGCCTCCTCCATGGTCAACAAGGATGAGCTGCTGGGCCTCGTCGATGAGGCCATTACCCGCCTTCCCGACGAGCTCCGGTCGGCCCGCTGGTTGCTCAAGGAGCGGGAGGAGTTTCTGGCCAAGGTGCGTCGGGAGGGCGACGAGATCCTCGAGTTGGCTCGGTCCAGGGCCGAGCGGTTGGTCCAGCGCACCGAGGTGGTGAGGACCGCCGAGCAGAAGGCCCGCCACCTGGTCGAGAAGGCCGAGGACGAGACCCGGAAGATGCGCCGGGAGACCGAGGACTACTGCGACCAGAAACTGGGCAGCTTTGAGTCGCTGCTGAGCAGTACCCGTGACGCCATCGCCCAGGGTCGACGTCGCCTGCAAGAGACCGTCCTGGACCGGGACCGGGATCGCCGTGCGGCCGAGGCTGCCCAGGCCTCCCGTGAGGCGGTGGCCGGCCGACCGGGCGTCACGTTCTTCGACCAGGACGCCGAGACCGACGGGTCATGACCCCGGCGGGAGCGTGCCGCCCCGCCCCGGTGGCCTCCCGGTGACCGACGACCTGCGGATACCGCTAGCCGTCCTGCGTCGGCGGGCCGATCCCCGGCTGATCCGGGCCTCGGTGGTGCTCGACGACCTGCGGGTTGGCGACGTGTCGGTGGTGGATGGCCGGGTGGTCGTGGACCTGGAGGCCGAAGCCCGCGGTGCCGAGGTGGTGGTGACGGGCGGCGTCAGGGCCGGATGGTCCGGCGACTGTCGACGCTGCCTGGAGCCGGTGGTCGGCGAGGTCGACCTACGGGTCCACGAGGTGATGGCCTCCGACGAGCCGGGTCGGTCGGCCCCCGAGGCGGACGACGCCGACGCCTACCAACTGGGTGGAGATGAGGCCGACCTGGAGCCGGTGGTCCGCGACGCCGTCCTGTTGGCTCTGCCCCTCTCGCCGCTCTGCGCCGACGACTGCGTGGGCCCCGACCCGGAGTGGTTTCCGTCCGCCGACAGCCCATCGGGAACGGAGGACGGCCCGGTGGGTGACCCGCGGTGGGCCGCGCTGGACGTTCTCCGGTTCGACGAACCCGACTTGGGGTGAAGCGGCCGGTTCCGGGAGTGGTGCCCGTCACGGCCGTACCGGTTCGCAGCCGGTGCCGGTAGCCTCGTCTAGCCGTCGGCGCACCCGGTCGACGTACCCGATCTCCACCCCACCGACCGCCTCCGAGGAACCGACGATGGCCGTCCCAAAGAAGAAGACCTCCAAGGCCAAGGGCCGTAGCCGAAAGGCGTCCGCCTGGACCCTGGACCGCGCAGCCCGGAGCGCCTGCGACCACTGCGGCGTCACCAAGCGCCCGCATCGCATCTGCGGGAACTGCGGCTGGTACGCGGGTCGCCAGGCCATCGACGTCGACTGACCTACCCCTTCCTCGCATCATGCTGCCCGTAGCGGTCGACGCCATGGGCGGTGACCACGCACCGGCCGAGATCGTCGCCGGCGCCCGGCAGGCCCACGAGGAGGACGGCGTCCCGGTGCTGCTCGTCGGCCGCCCTGACGAGCTCGCCGATGTCGGCGACCTGGAGGTCCTCGAGGCGTCCGAGGTCATCGCCATGGACGCCGAACCGGGCTCCAGCGTCCGTCGGATGAAGGACTCCTCGTTAGTCCGGGCGGCCGAGGCGGTTCGCGATGGCCGGGCATCGGCCATGGTCAGCGCTGGTAACACGGGGGCCACCATGGCCAGCGCCCTGCTCCGCATGGGGCGGATCTCCGGTGTGGCCCGGCCGGCCATTGCCACGCTGATCCCGGTACCCGGTGGGACCCCAACCGTGCTGCTGGACTCGGGGGCCAACGCCGAGTGCAGCCCCGGGTGGCTGGTTCAGTTCGGCCAGATGGGCGCCGTGTTCTCCCGAGCCCGCCTAGGCGTCGAACAGCCCCGGGTGGCTCTGTTGTCCATCGGTGAGGAGCCAGGGAAGGGAAGCCCCTTCGTCAAGGACGCCTACGCGGCCCTGGCCGCCGCCGAGTTCCGCGACGCCGAGTTCATCGGCAACGTGGAGGGACGACCTCCTCACCGACACTGCCGACGTCATCGTGACCGACGGGTTCACCGGAAACGTGGCCCTCAAGACGGCCGAGGGGGCCTTCAAGGCCCTCCTGACCGCCCTCCTGACCGCTATGGCCGAACGACCGGAGGCCATGGCTGCGGCCGATGTACTGGCTCCCGAGTTGGACAGCCTGTACCGGGAGTTCCACCCGGACACCTACGGCGGGGCCATGCTCCTGGGCGTCAAGGGGGTCTGCGTCATTAGCCACGGCTCCACGAAGGCCGTGGCCATGCGAAACGCCATTGGCGTGGCCGCCGAGATGGTGCGTGCCGACGTGGTCAACCATCTCACGGAGGCCGTAGCCGCCCAGGCTTGACTTTCCAACTATCTCCATCCCTTTCGACCTCGCTCCGACCCGGGGTCGTGACCGGTAGGATGACCCACCGTTCCTGGGGCTGATTCATTGTCCCCGGCGGCCGATGACCACCCCACATCTCTGAACGGCGAGGAGCCGACGTGCCCGCAGAAACCCATGTCGAGGGCGTCCCGATCGGGCGCGACGAGGTCCTGGAACTGATCCGCGACCGTCTCGCCGACATCCTGGAGATCGAGCCGTCCGAGATCGGCGAGGGCAACTCGTTTGCTGACGACCTCGACGCCGACTCGCTGGCCCTTATCGAGTTGGTGGAGGCCCTGGAGGAGGAACTCAGCGAGCGTTCTGCCGGCTTCCGGATCGAGGACGATGACCTCGAGGACCTCAAGACAGTCCGCGATGCCGTCGACTATGTCGTCTCCCGTCTCGGCTGACCCGCGGTCCGTCGTTTCGGAAGCCCTCGAGGACGGTCTTGGCCACCGGTTCGGTGATCCGGACCTACTGGAGATCGCCCTGACCCACCGGTCGTGGTGTGCCGAGCACGAGGCCTCCTCCAACGAGCGGCTGGAGTTCTTGGGTGACGCCGTGCTGGGGTTTGCGGTCGCTGAACGTGTCTACCGCGACCATCCTGGCCTGCCCGAGGGCCAACTGGCTCTGATCCGGGCCGCCGTAGTGAGCACCCCGGCGCTGGCCGACGTGGCCCGGTCGATTCCGTTGGGTGAGGCACTCCGCCTAGGTCGGGGCGAGTCGTCGACCGGCGGGAACGACAAGGACTCCATCCTGGCCGATGCCCTGGAGGCTGTGGTCGCCGCTGTCTACCTAGACGGTGGGCCGGCGGCCGTGAGGACGGTCGTGGACCGGCTGTTCGCCGACGTACTGGCCGACTCGGCGGTCGATCCCGGCCTCCACGACTTCAAGACGCGCCTCCAGGAGTTGGCCGCCCGTCGATCCGACCCGCCGCCGCGCTATGTGCTGACCGACGACGGTCCGGACCACGACAAGCGGTTCCACGCTTTGGTCGAGGTGGCCGGGCGTTCGTACGGCCCGGCAACCGGCACGTCGCGCAAGCGGGCCGAGCAGGAGGCGGCCCGGTTGGCCTGGGACGCCCTTGAACACCCATCCCCGGTTGAGGCTGGGACTCCGACGACAGGTCAGGAATCAACGTGACTCTCGAACACGAACTACCCGAGGTAGAGATCATCCGCTACGCCCTGGACCGGGAGATTTCCGGCCGCAAGGTGAAGACGGTGGAGGTCGCCTCGATGGCCACCCTGGCCCGGTACCGCACCCGCCGATCGTTCGCCGGAACGGTGGAGGGCTGCAAGTTGGGCCCGGTCCGCCGGATCGGACTCACCCTGGTCATCAAGATGGAAGACGACCTACTGGTCATCCGTCCGGGCGCCGGCTCCAGCATTCGGCGGCACGCCGCCCGGGACGCGAAGGCACCCGGCACCGAGATGACCTTCACTTTCACGGTGGGCGGTCAGGTCCGCCTGATCGACCCCGGTGGCACCTCGGAGGTGTGCGTGGTGTCCGGCGACCAGCTACTCACTGAGTTCCCAGACCTGGCCACGCTGGGCATCGATCCGGCCGGCGAGATGGTTCCGTGGACGATGTTCGGAGGACAGGTCCTGGCTAGGGAGGTACCGCTCAAGGATCTCCTGTGCGACGACACGGTTGTGGTGGGTATTGGCGACGTTTACTCCGACGAGATCCTGTTCCACGCCGGACTGCGCTACGACCGGATCAGCAACACCCTTTCCACCCAGGAGGTCCGGCGCCTCCATGGGGCGATGATTTCGGTGGTCAACGATGCCATCAAGTACCGAGGGACTGACCTCGAAGAGCGTCCGTTCGTCGACCTGTACGGCGAGCCGGGGACCTACGGCGACCACCTGGCGGTTTACGGCCGGGCGGGTGCGCTCAGCCAGCGCAACCGGTCACCCATCCAGCGAATCAAGCTCAAGGGGAGCTGGACTTACTTCTGCGAGACCCAGGTCTGACGGAGCGCCCCTCGGGCGCCTTTGGCGCGCCTAGGGTGGCGTGAATGGCGAATGACACCCCTGTGATTTGGGCGGGCGGCGCGCGGGGTCCTGCGTGTTCCTGAAACAGCTGACCATCAAGGGCTTCAAGTCGTTCGCTGACACGGCGACCCTGGAGATGGAGCCCGGTGTCACGGTGGTCGTAGGGCCCAACGGCAGTGGAAAGTCCAACGTGGTGGACGCCATCGCGTGGGTGCTGGGCGCCCAGGCGCCGAGCGCCGTGCGATCCCAGAAGATGGACGACGTCATCTTTGCTGGCACGTCCACCAGGGCTGCCCTGGGCCGGGCTGAGGTGTCGCTGACCATCGACAACTCGTTGGGCCAGCTCCCGGTGGAGTTCGCGGAGGTGACCATCACCCGGACCCTGTTCCGAAGCGGTGATAGCGAGTACTCGATGAACGGCGCGCCCTGCCGCCTGCTGGACATCCAGGAACTGCTGTCCGACGTCGGGGGTCGGTCGCCAACAGCACGTCATCATTTCCCAGGGCCAGATCGACGCCGTACTGAACGCCCGTCCGGAGGACCGGCGGATGATCATCGAGGACGCGGCCGGGATCCTGAAATACCGGCGCCGTAAGGAGAAGGCCCAGCGGCGGTTGCGGGCCACCGAAACCAACCTGGACCGGCTGTCCGACCTGCTGCGCGAGGTCCGCCGACAGCTCCGCCCGCTGGAACGTCAGGCCGATGCTGCCCGCCGGCACGGCGACCTGCTGGGCGAGTTGACCGCTTTGCGCCTCCACCGGGCGGGACGGGAGCTGGACACCCTCCAGACCAGGGCCCGGGACGAGGCTGGGCGGCGCTCCACGTTGGCCGCCGACGAGTCGACCCAGGGTGGGGTGCTGGCCCGAGTGGACGCCGAGGTCGCGGCGGCCGAGACCGAGTTGGCCGCCCGGGGAGGCGACGACCTGGGCGACCGGCTGGTGCGACTGGAGTCCCTGCGGGAGCGGGGTCGGGGTCTCAGGGCCCTTCTGGTCGAACGGCTCCGGGGCATTGAGCGGGAACGGTCGTCTCTGGCCTCCCAGCAGGTGGTCGTGGGCCTGGAGGTGGAGTTGGAGCGGGCCGAGGCCGAGGTCGCCGANTTGGANGCTGAGGCCGACCGCCTGGCGCCGGAGGCCGAGCGCTTGGCCGTGNCCGAGACCGAGNTGACCGCCGATCGGGCGGCCTTCGAGATGGACTGGTCGGAAGGCGTGCCGGCCCTGGGCGGTCACGCCGCCGAGGCTCGTGGCGAGCTCGGCGTGCTGAGGGCCGCCGTCGCCCAGGCCACCTCGGAGCGTGAGCGCCTAGGCATTCGACTGGGCGGGTTGGAGGAGGCATCGACCCGCCTGGATGCCGAGGCCGATTGCCTACGCTCTGAACTGTCGGTGGGAGAGACAGCCGAAGAGCCCCTGGTGGAGGCCGTGGCCGAGTCCGAGACCCGGGCCCACGGGGCCGCCGTGGCCCGGAACGCGGCCTGGGAACGGGTCATGGCCGCCGAGGCCGAAGTCCAGTCGGTGACAGCCCGGGTGGATGCCCTGTCCCTGGCCCTGAACGAGGCCCGGTCACGGGCCGGCGCCGAGCACTTGGCCGGCATCGAAGGCGTGTTGGGGACGCTGCTGGATCTGGTCGAGGTGGACGATGGCTTTGAGGCGGCCTTCGAGGCAGCGGCGGGTTCGGCGCTGGACGCTGTGGTGGTCGGCGACGTCGGCCAGGCTCGACACGCCCTGACCGCCCTGCGCGAAGGTCGGCTCTCGGCGGCTGTACTGGCCCTGGACGCCGGCTCGAGCGGTTGTTCTTCTCCGCCGGTGGGGTCGCCCATCCGGTCCCGGGTCCGGGCCCGACGGGAGGGCGTCGACGGTCTCCTAGACCGCTTGCTTGGCCACGCCGTGGTCGTCGACGGCGATCTTGACGCCGTGGTCGATCTGGCCCTGAGCTACCCGGAGTCCATCATCGTCACCCTGGCCGGTGACCGTTTCGGCCCGTCGGGCTGGCGGATCGGTGGGGACGGGCGGGGAGCGACCGGCGCGGCGCTGGCTGATGCTGAGCGCCGGCTGGCCGATGCCGAGGTCGAGCGGGGCGAGGCCACCCGGGCCCTGGACGTGGCCGAGCGGGCGACGGGCGACGCCGACGACGAGGTGGCCCGTCGGAACCGGGCACTGGACGAGCATGACGGCCGGTTCACGGCGTCGACCGAGGCGCTCCAGCGGCTGCAGGTCGAACGTCGTGACCTGACTACCGAGGCTGAGTCGCTGCGGACCCGCCTGGGCGAGTTGGGCCAGCGCCTGGAAGACGAGGCCCGGAGGGTCGACGACTTGGAGCGGCGCCTGCCCGGTCTGGAGGCGGCCGAGGAGGCGTCCGTGGAGGCAGGACACCGGATGAACGCTGCCCGGAGTTCACTGGAGGAGCGGGCCGCCGAGCTGGGTGCCCGACGAACCGGCCACGACGTTCGGGTCGCCGAGGCCACCGGTCGCCAGACCGTGGTTCGGGCCCGGGCTACCGACCTGAGGTCACGGCTGGGCCAGTTGGCCGACGAGCGGGCCGCTGCCGCTGCCCAGCGCGGTGACCTAGATGGGCGGGAGGCCGCTACCCGCGAACTCACAGCGGCGTTGGACGAACGCCTGTCGATGGTCGATACCCGGTTGGATGCCCTGCGTGATCACCGGCGTCGGCAGTCCGAGCGGGTTCGGGCCGTGGCCGCCCGCCTGGACGGCCTGCGTCGCGAGCGCTCGACTGCCGAGACCGTCCTCCGGGAGGCCCGTGAGCACCAGTCGAGGCTGGAGATCGAGCGGGCTGAGACACGTTTGCGCCTCGAGAGCCTGACCGAGTCGATCCGCGCCGAGTTCGACCTGGAGCCCGACGCCGCCCTGGATGCTCCGTGCCCCGAACTGGACGAGGGGGTAACGGCGGCCAACCGGATAGCCGACCTAGAGCGCGACTGAAGTTGATGGGACCGGTCAACCCGCTGGCTTTGGCCGAGTTCGACGGTCTCCGGGAGCGCCATGAGTTCCTCCAAGAGCAGTTGGACGACATCCGTTCCACCCGTAAGGACCTGAGGAAGGTCATTCGGTCGGTGGACGAAGAGATTGTGTCGGTGTTCGCTGCTGCCTTCGCCGAGGTGTCGAGCCACTTCACCGACCTGTTCGATGCCCTCTTCCCCGGTGGTGAGGGGCAGCTACGCCTTACCAATCCCGACGACCTACTGGAGACGGGCCTCGACGTGGAGGCGCGACCCTCGGGCAAGAACGTCAAGAAGCTCTCCCTGCTGTCCGGCGGCGAGCGGTCGCTAACCGCCCTGGCCTTCCTGTTCGCCGTGTTCCGCAGCCGTCCTTCGCCGTTCTACGTCATGGACGAGGTGGAGGCGGCCCTCGACGACGTCAACCTGCACCGGTTCCTGGGCCTGGTTGACCAGTTCCGGGACCACGCCCAGCTGATGATCGTCAGTCACCAGAAGCGGACCATGGAGGCCGCCGACTGCCTCTACGGCGTGTCGATGGCTCCCGGCGGGTCGTCGAGGGTGATCAGCGAGCGGGTGGAGGCCGAGCGGGTGGCCCGGCGGCTCGGAGTCCTGACCAACGGCTGATCTGGAGTCCCGCGGTCTGGCCGCGGGGAAGGTCGGAGTACCGTCGTCCCCGTGCGCATCCTCGTGGTCGACGATGAGGCCGACCTGCTCGACGCGGTGGCCCGAGGGCTCCGTCGGGAGGGCTACGCCGTCGACACGGCCGATGGGGGAGCGGAGGCGATCGAGAAGGCCACCTTCATCCCATACGACCTGATTTGCCTGGATCTGACCATGCCTGGGATCGATGGGCTGGAGGTCTGCTCGACGTTGCGGGCCGACCCGCCGGGCGAGGTCCCACCCCGGATCCTGATGCTGACGGCTCGGGACACCCTCGAGGACCGTATACGGGGGTTGGACGTCGGGGCCGACGACTATCTGGTCAAGCCGTTCGCCTTCGACGAGCTCTCGGCCCGTATCCGTTCCCTGCTGAGGCGCGACCCGGGCCGGTCGGGGGCCGTACTGGAGGTCGGCGACGTGGTNTTGGACACGGCCCGCCACCGAGCCAGCCGGGGTGGGCGTGATCTAGACCTCACGGCCAAGGAGTTCGCATTGCTNCGGTACTTCATGACNCGTCCCGGCGACGTGGTGTCCCAGGAGGTTCTCCTGGACCACGTGTGGGACGAGCACGCCGACCCGTTCACCAACACCGTGCGGGTGACCGTGGGGACATTACGCCGCAAGCTCTCCCTGGAGGGCGAGGAGCCGCTCTTGGAGACCGTGGTGGGGTCGGGCTACCGGTTGGTCGACGAGCCGGTGGACCGGTGAACCGGACTGGGGTGGGCCTGGCCGGGCGCTTCCCGGACCGGTTCGGCAGCCTACGTACCCGGTTGGCCCTGCTCTACTCCATCGTCCTCTTCGCGCTGGCCGCCGTGATGGTGGGGGGTATCTACCTGGGTCTGTCCCGCGCTCTGTCCGAACAGCCCACGTCGCACCTGGCCCGGTTCGAGCAGTTGGCCCATGAGGGTTCTGCCGACCAGGCCTCTTTGTCGGTCGACCAACAGGAGGATCGTCCGTGGCTGGTCATCTTCGAGGAGGAGGTCAACCGGAGGGCTCTCGAGCGGCTGCGGGCCTACTCGTTCACCGCCCTGGCCGGCGTGTTCCTCGGGAGTCTGGCCGTGGGCTGGTACGTGGCCGGCCTGGTTCTTCGACCCATTGGTCGGATTTCGGCTGTGGCCCGGGAGATCACCGCCACCGATCTGTCCCGGCGGATCGAGTTGGGAGGCTCGTCGGACGAGCTCCGGGACCTGGCCGACACCTTCGACGAGATGCTGGACCGGCTGGACGAGGCTTTCGAGGGCCAGCGGCGATTCGTGCAGGAGGCGTCACACGAGCTGCGTAACCCGTTGGCTGTACTGCGCACAAACCTGGACGTGGTTATGGCCGATCCAGAGGCCGGGCCGGAAGACTTCCGGGCGGCCGGGCGGGTGTCCCTCCGGGCCGCCGAGCGCATGTCCGCTCTGGTCGACGACCTGCTGCTGTACGCCCACCACGAGCGCCCGGACAGCCGACGCGAGCCCATCGACGTGGGCGCCGTTGTAGGTGAGACGGTCGAGGACTTCGCGGCGGCTGCCTCGCGGTCTGGTGTGGTGCTGGACCACGACCGGATCGATGGTCTGGAGGTGGTGGGGGACGCCGTGGCCCTGCGTCGCGCGGTAGCGAATCTTCTGAGTAACGCCATCCGGGTTTCGGCGGGGGGCGGAACGGTCCGGGTCTCTGTGGGCCGGGACGAGGAGATGGTCTGGGCCTCGGTTGTCGACCACGGACCTGGGATCGCTGTTGGTGACGTCGACCGGGTGTTCCAGCGGTTCTGGACGGGTGACCGGGCGTCGGCCCGGGAGGCCGGGCGGTCTGGCCTGGGTCTGGCCATCGTGCGCCAGATCGCCGAGGGCCACGGTGGGCGGTCCACTGTGAGGTCAGTAGAGGGTGAGGGGGCCACGTTCACCCTCTGGTTGCCCCGGTACGTGGACTCCTAAATCTCCTGATGCGTAGGAGTTGGGCGTTGGGCGCCCTATTTTCAGTCTGATGGAGGACGATCAGGCCCACCAGCGACGGTCCGTCGACCGCCGGTCCATCGAGGTTGGGGCGCGTCGGCCCGTTGAGCCCACCTTTCCGGGCCTGCTGCCGGCACCCGTACCGCCGATCGAACCTCCGGTCCGCATCAGCGGCCGACTCTTGGCGGGCTTGTTCGCCGTGGCCGTCCTGGTGGCTGCACTGGTGGCCGGGGCCGTGGCCGGTTGGATGCTGCGCGGCGAGGACGGCGATGCGGCTTCCAGCGTCCCGTTAGAGACCCGGTCCGAGGAGGCGATCGGGACTGTCCTGGCCACCGGGGGGTTGTCCGAGGCCGAGGTGACGGCCCTGGTCGAGGGTGTCCTGGCTGCCGAAGGCCTGTCGGCAGCTCAAGTGACGACTCTGGTAGAGGCCGTCCTTGCTAGCGAAGGATTGTCCGAGGCCGAGGTGACAGTCCTGGTGGAGGCTGTCCTGGCTGACGAGGGGTTGTCTGAGGCCGAGGTGACGGCCCTGGTCGAGGGAATCTTGTCTGAGCGCGAGGGGCTCTCGGCCGCCGACGTGGAGGTCATCGTGGCCGACCGGCTGTCCGAGGCCCCTGGCCTGTCGACCGACGACGTGGCTTCTATCGCCGCCTCCGTGGTCGAGGAGTCGGCCGGGCTGTCGGCCGAAGAGGTGGAGACCGTGGTCGGACGCCTTATCGAGGAGTCGGCCGGCCTGACCGCCGAGGAGGTCGAGTTACTGGTGGCCCGTCTGTTTGCCGAGGCGCCGGTCGACGATTCGGGCGACGAGCCGGTGGTCGCCGTGGCCGAAGCGCTGGTCGACTCGGTGGTGCTGGTGCTCACCACACGGGAGGACCTGGCCTCGCCATCAGGGGTGGAGGCCAGTCACGGTTCCGGCATCGTCTTTGACGACGGGGGTCGGATCGCCACCAACGCCCACGTGGTCGATGATTCCGACGAGGTGGTGGTCAGGCTGCCCAACGGTCGGGAAATCGTCGCCGAGGTGGTGGGGTTCGACGTCCGGCGTGACGTGGCTGTGCTTCAGNTGACCGAGCCGGACAGCAGCCTGGTGCCAGCGGTGTTCGCCTTCACCGAGGACATCCATGTGGGGCAGTTGGCTGTCGCCCTGGGGAGCCCCTTCGACCTGGACCGCACGGTCACCGCAGGAATCGTGAGTGCCGTGGGAAGGGTCATCGACTCGTACGGCTGCCACCGAGACCAGGCAGGAGGCGGCGCCGAGTGCGCCGGGGTGTCCATGATCCAAACCGACGCGCCGATCAACCCGGGTAACTCGGGAGGGCCGTTAGCCGATCGCGAGGGCCGGGTCATCGGCATGAACACGGCCATCCACAGCACCGGCCTCACAANCGGCAACATCGGCGTGGGCTTCGCCATCCCCAGCGACACAGTGGTGCTGGTGGCCCGTCGTCTGATCCTGGGCGAACCAATCGGAACGGCATGGCTGGGCATCCGGGGCGAGTCGACCACTGACGGACGGCCGGGCGCCCTGATCGTCGAAGTGGTGGAGGGATCGCCCGCTGAACTGGCGGGCCTGTTGGTCGGCGACCGCATCTTCCGGTCGGATGGNCGNATCATCCGCGACATGGGCGCTCTGCGGGCCGACATCCAGATCCGGCTACCGGGATCACGGGTCGAGTTGGAGTACGAACGCGACGGCGAGGTCGGCCTGGCCCAGGTTCAGCTGGGCGACTGGGACGACCAGTTCACGGGCTAGCGGGCCGGTTGGTGCCCCGGGGTGGGTTCGGACCCCACCGGTAGGATGCGCCTCCCATGGGTCTCCGCTCCCG
>JGI24816J26688_1000079_pt1 | contig 20360 bp, 24 predicted proteins | sample METZYME_3_250m_FD_26688 | JGI IMG/M metagenome (IMG submission 26688)
GATCTTCCTTATTACCCAAACAAGGAGGACATACAATACGGGTTTTTGACAATCAGTCTGTACAAAATGACACCCCCAATTTTGCCCCTGAAGGGAACATTGTTGGCGAGGTTCCAAGAGGTTCAGGCATGATTGTTATAGCAAGCGAGAATGTTGAGATCTTTAATAATGAGATTGGTGATAATGCAACAGTTAATCTGGCAGTGGTTGCAGGTGAAGATTCAGACGATCCAAATTATCAGAAATTCCCGAAAAAAATCCAAATTCATGACAATCAATTTGGACCAGGTGGTTTCGACCCAGATGAACGTGGGGATCTGGGACCTATATTGGTTGAAATTGCATCTACAAATATCCCAGACATCATGTGGGATGGAGTTTTACCATTTTGGCAGTATTTATTTGGTCAGCCGACTGATGAGAAATTGGTCATAGACGGTAATGGCGATGCGACCTTTATCAATCTAGACGCTTTTTGGTATGTGGTTTTGCCTTATTTTCACCAACCGACAACTGACATCAATGATTTTTCTGGGAACATATCACCATTACCTGCAGTCAAATTAGTTTTTCCAGACTAGAAAATGAGAGCTAAAAAAGCCTTATTTTTGTTGTTTTTCGCAGCATTATTTACATTTTCAGACACTCATTCAAGTGTTAATGATGAAGCTATTCTTTCAGAGGATTTTCCAAGCAAACTCTCAACCTATGGGTTTTTTGATAACTTGGCCCAACAACAGCCTAAACTTGGTGTATTACCTTATAACTTGATCACGGTTCTGTTTTCTGATTACGCCGATAAAGATAGATTTGTGTACGTACCATCTGCGAAAAAAGCACAATATGTTGAAGATTCAGTATTTGATTTCCCAGTGGGCACTGCTTTGGTTAAAACTTTTTCTTACAGTCAAAGAATCAATGATTCGGATGTTGTAAAGGAATTAATTGAAACGCGACTCTTGCTCAGAAAAATAGATCGTTGGGAAACTTTAACCTATGTTTGGAATGAAGAGCAAACCGAAGCCTATCTTAAAGTTGGTGGCAAGACAGTGAATACTCGTTTTACCGATTCAACAGGTAAAAATAGAACTGTACGATACCGAGTACCCAATAAGAATCAATGTAAGGAGTGCCATGCCAGTGGTGATAGTATTGTGCCAATAGGACCTAAGCCGAGAAATTTAGATAAGGACTTTGATTATCATGACCAAACACTCAATCAACTGGTTAAATGGTCACAGATGAGCATTATTGAGGGCTATCCTCAGAACGTAAAACCTGTAGCTGATTTTACTGACATTTCAAAAGATATCGAAGCAAGGGCTCGAGCTTATCTGGCCATTAATTGTGGTCATTGTCATTCACCAAAAGGATCTGCAAGTTCAACCGGTTTGTATTTAAACTATGGCGAGCAGAGACCGAAGCAACTGGGAATATTGAAACCCCCCGTAGCTGCAGGACGAGGTAGTGGGGGATTGAATTATTCCGTTGTTCCAGGTGACCCTGATGCATCCATTTTACTATTCAGAATGATTTCAGATGATCCTGCAATTATGATGCCTGAATCAGGTAGATCTATAATTCACAAAGAGGCAGTATCATTGATTTACGATTGGATTGAGAGGATGGAAGATGAGACAAGATGAGTAGTGGAGAAAAAAAACCCAAGGTTAGGAAAAAAACACCTTCTCATGCTCTGACAAAACCTCATAAAAACAAGAAAAAGTACAACAGAAAAGAAAAAAGAAAAAATTTGGATGAACTGATCAAAGGAAATAAATGATGAAGGTTAAAACCGTCCACCACTTATCTATCATTTTTATCTCTCTGTTGCTCATATTCATGGGCTCAGATTCTGCAATCTCACAAACTACATCAGCGAAAACCCAACTGATATTGCTTGGAACTGGCACTCCCAATGCAGACCCAGATAGGTCAGGCCCCTCATTAGCAATTGTTGTTGGTGACACTTCCTACATTGTTGATTTCGGCCCCGGTGTGGTCAGACGGGCGGCATCTTTGTCTCAAAACAATGGAGGCTCTTACGAAGCTTTGGATCCAGAAAATCTCAAGATAGCGTTTTTGACTCACCTGCATTCCGATCATACGGCTGGCTATGCTGATCTTATTTTAACTCCTTGGGTATTGGGTAGATCTGAACCATTAGAGGTATTTGGACCGAAGGGTTTAAAGAGAATGACAGAGAAAATTATTGATGCATATAACGAAGATATTAGTTATCGCATTCAAGGTTTAGAGCCAGCTAATGAAAATGGTTGGAAAGTGAAGGTGAAAGAAATAAATGAGGGTCTTATTTATACAGATGATCGTGTTCAGGTCACTGCTTTTAAGATTAATCACGGCACATGGGAACATGCATTCGGCTATAAGTTTGTGACTCCAGATAAGACGATCGTAATATCCGGTGACACAGCACCAAGTAAACAACTTATTGAAATGACTAGAGGAGCCGATATTTTAGTGCATGAGGTCTATTCCCAAGCTGGTTTTGAGCAGAGAACTGAGGTTTGGAAACAATATCATGCATCACACCACACTTCGACTTCTGAATTGGGGGAGATCGCTAGAAAAACTAAACCCGGTTTATTGGTTTTACATCATATCCTTTTTTGGGGCTCTACAGAGGATGAGCTGTTGGATGAAATATCACAGAGTTATGATGGATTGGTTTCTGTTGGATCGGATATGATGATTTATGAATGACAAAAAACGAAGTGACTGAATTGAAGCAAAAGAAAACTGTCTTGATCACCGGTGCCTCTGCTGGGATAGGTAGAGCTTTTGCAGACGTTTGGGCAGAAGCTGGTTTTAATCTTGTTTTAACAGCTCGAAGAGAGGCTAGACTCGTGGAGATTGCTGACGAGTTAAAGGCACACGATGGCATTGAAATCTACACACTACCTATGGATTTAGCTGATCCAGAAGCACCTTCAAAGATANATCAATACTGTGTTGATCAAGGAATCCATGTAGATGCCTTAGTTAATAATGCCGGTTATGGAAATCCTGGTAATTTCGAAGAGATTTCTTGGAAATCGCATCAAGATTTTTTACAAGTGATGGTCACAGCAGTTACTGAATTAACCTATTTATTCTTGCCCGGAATGATGGAAAGACAATACGGCAGAATCATCAATTTAGCTTCTTTGGCTCCATTTATTCCTTCCCCTGTTATGGCTGGTTTATATAGCCCAGTAAAGATCTATCAGATCAAATTTTCCGAGAGTGTTCATATTCAGTATCTTGATCAAAATATTCATTGCTCAGCTGTTTGTCCTGGATTAACCCATTCTGAGTTCCATGAAGCAGCAGGAATGTACGAGGTGAAGGACGCACCCAAATGGATGTGGATGGATGCACGAACTGTTGCAGAACAAGGATTTGTAGCTGTGATGAAAGGCAAGGGCTTAATTATCAATGGTTCACTCAATAAATTTTTTGCTGTATTATCAAAAGTGATCCCAAAAAGAGCTACCAGGTCAATTGCACTTTATTTATCTAATAGGAGTTATTAAGCATGCGGTCAATTGAGATGATTGTTGTTATAGCAGTGATTTTAAATTCTATATCCGTTGTCCACAGCCAAGAGGGTGCGTCAGGAGCAGCATTTGGATCAACTCCAGCGCAATCACCAATCCAAGCAGAGGATCTGCCTATGGATTCTGACTCTGAATACAGAGAGGAGGATACTGAAGACGATCAGAAATACTTAGAGAGGGCTCAAAAAAACAAGCTTGATTTCAATATTGCAGGCAAAGCGACGGTCATTGATGGCGATACAATTACAATTAAAAATACCAAAATCAGGTTTAGCGCTATCGATGCGCCGGAGAAAAACTACCGTGGGCAAACTCAGTTTTGCAGAGGACCAAAAGGAGTATGGGCTTGCGGCAAAAAAGCTTCTTCTAAACTCAAAAAATTAATCAATGGTCAAGAAGTTCAATGCACAAATGAAGGTAATGATAGATACGGACGAACACTTAGCATCTGTTATGCCAATGGAATGGATTTGCAGGCTGAAATGGTTCGATCTGGAATGGCTGTAGCTTATCTTAGGTATTCAAATCGGTATGAAAACGAACAGATTGAGGCAATGATTGCACAAGTGGGAATTTGGGGCGGTCCATTTGTTGAGCCAGAGGATTGGCGCAGACAAAGTAGGAAGAAATAAAATAGATTNGATCATGTGTCATCAATGAAGATTGACATCATACTTGACCCGACGCACACAACAGAAGAATTTTCAGAGTTGGGTGTTATCGCAGAGAAACTTGGCTTCAATGCCGTTTTAACAGCAAACTATCCATCGGCAATCGATCCATTCATTAATTTTTCTATTCTGGCCAAAGCAACCCAAAAAATCAGAATGGGACCAGTTGCAATCAGTCCATTTGAAACACATCCCCTGAAACTTTCTAACCTTCTCTATGGCTTGAATCAACTTTCCAATGGCAGAGCCAAGATTATTATCGGAGGTGGAGGGGGAACATTAATCTCAATGGGGTTAAAGCCTAACCGACGAACGATGTATCCAAATATGGTACAGGGCGTCANGGAATGTGTTGAGTTTTTGACAGGATTATCTGCAGACAAATNCATCTCTTTTAGTAAAGACATCTTTCAGATTGCAGGACCTAAACCGCAGTGGATAGATCAACCGAGACCTCAGATTTATATCGGGGCAACAAAACCCCAAATGCTATCGATGTCTGCCAAGGTAGCAGATGGTTTGATGATGAGCGATGTTACCTTGAGCCGCATAGATGAATGCATGACCATTATTGATAAATCCTTAAAAAACAATGGACGCGACAGGAAGACTTTTGCAATCAGTAACCTTTTTTCTTGGCATGTTAAGCCTTCTCGAGAAGAAGCTGTAAAGGAAGCGAGGGCTAAACTTTTTGTACGTGGGATGCTCGAAAATTGGTATATATCAACATTTTTAGACCCAGAAGAATCGCAAATCGTTGAAGACAACTTCCATGCATTTGCCCATGCCTATGCTCATAACTCCGATGTTATTGAAGGTGTTCCAGATGGCATTATAGACAAGCTTTTAAATCATCTGACCTTTACCGGTGATTTTAATGATGTCGATCGATTCGTTGAGGAAATGCTTCAGTTCAAGAATGCTGGTTTGGATGAATTTGCCATCCGATTGTATAAAAACCCAGAACAGTCAATGGCACTTATCGCTGAGCGCGTTGTACCTCACCTTTAACTCAGCATTTGAGTCTACTTTTTCTTCTCAATGGGGGAGTGGAAGGCGATCAGTACTATTGGGAAGAAAAAGATCAACTGCAGAATACACCAAAGTACAAAACTTTTTCCTTTGCGTTTTGCCATAACACCTGCCCAATAGGGTAGGATTAAACCAAAAATTATTATTAGGATTATAAATATTTCCATCGTTCAATTGTATCACCCACTCATTATTCTAGGCCAACGGTTGTGGATGCTGTGTTCCAGTTCAGGTTCGATGGTGACAACATACAATCGTTGCTCTTGTTTTTCTACCGCTATTAATCCTTGTATCCATTGCCCTTTTATTAGATCAAACCAATGGCTTTTGCCTTCATGGTCTTTTTCCATAAAACTTAGCACGGGTATTTTTACTGGTTTTGGAAACCATCTGTCCCAACGACCAGCATGAATTGAATCCAGTCTTGCCCATCCACCCATCGGTAGTTTGCCGTTCTGCTCCTTTCTTCTGCCCCACAATACCAGAGATATTTCATCGTTCTTATTCAGCACTGGCAATTTTGCCTTTGGATTTGGAAAGTAAACTCTGGAGTACTCACCATTGTGCATATATGTTGCTCCGCCACACATTAAATGGTTTGCCGATGCCCATGTGGCTGCCATGCAGGTGCGATCACATCAGGCATACTGGATCGGTGGAGCAGATTCCCCGGAGCTATAGTCAGGTCACCATAACGCCGATTAATTGCATCCATAATTTTGTTTTTATTGTTGCAAGATATTTCCTGTTGGCTATTTTCAAATAAATTGAGTTGTTGATTAGATTGTCTTGGATTCATAGCAGTGACTTGAATTTGATTGATTCCCTGATCACGCCATTGTTCATCAATTAACTGGTGACATAACTGCATAATTTTCTGGCCATCATTGGTCGGGTACCCGGCTTGCATCTTGTTGCTAATCCATCCGTATTGTGAACGGATACCAATAAAAAATCGCGATGCTTGAAGATTATGGCGCCTGAGACGAGCACCAACTTTTTCACTCATATGCTGCAGATACACTAAAATCGTTTTCTTGTCTCGAGTGTCGGGAGGCATCACTTTACCATGACCGATTGATTTAGGCCCAGCAATATGAGTTGTAACACTTTCAGGATCTTTGCCTTGAGCCATCAGCCAAATACGTCGGCCTGGGTTGCCAAAACGTTGACCTAAAACACTGACAGGAATTTTTTTCATATCGCCACAAGTGTGTACCCCATGAGTATTTAGGAATCCGCCAATGCCTTTTGCTATTCCACACAACTCGGTTACGGGCACATCTTGGAGTGTTTCTTCCGCTTTCTCTGGAGGGATAATGGTTAAGCCGTCAGGTTTGTTTTGTTTGGCAGCATATTTGGCTGTGGTTTTATCGCCGCTGACGCCAATGGAGCAAGATAAATCTGATAGTTCAAGGATCAATTCTTTAATCTTTCTCGCCACCGCCTGAGGCGATCTGATGATTTTTTGGCAATGTGTCATATCTAGGAAAGCTTCGTCAACAGAATACACTTCCACATCAGGGGTAATGCTTGTTAGACCATGCATGATTCTGGTGGATATCTCTGCATAGCGTTTTGGTCTAGAAGGCCTCTGGATTAATTCTGGGCAAAGTTCTTTTGCTTGTTTGAGACGCATGCCTGTTTTGATGCCCCAATACCTGGCTTCATAAGAACAAGTAATAATGCACGTTCCTTGACGTCCATTGGTGACGGCAATCGGACGTCCAAACAATTCTGGTTGATCAAGTTGCTCAATGGAGGCAAAAAATGAATTCATATCAACTAATACGATCATTCGTGGCCACCACGGTTGGGAATTTTTACTGATAACTTCTGAGTTGACCAACAACCACTCCCTGAATTTGAACTCGTTGAGCCGGAAACACTTTGGGTTCCATAAATTTGTTTTCTGGCATCAATAAAATCATTCCATCAGGAAGTTTTTTAAGTCGTTTCAAAGTTGCTTCAATGCCATCGATGAGTGCTACCACAATATCTCCGTTTGTTGCAGTTTGTTGTTGTCTAATGATGACGGTATCTCCATCCAGAATTCCTGCATCAATCATTGAATTCCCAGTAACTTGAAGAGCAAATCGATCTGAACTCATCAGGAAATCGGCTAAATTAAGCTCATCTCGGCCTTCAATTGCCTCAATAGGCTGACCTGCTGCAATGCGTCCTAACAATGGAATAATGGGCGCCATTGATGCGTTCTCATCCGCGTCTAGATTTAAACAAATACCGCGTCTACGATTTGATAAGATGGTAATTAGATTGGATGATTCAAGTGCTCTTAGATAGCGGTGTACAACACCTCTTGATTTTATCCCAATCCCCTTTGCAATCTCTTGCAAAGTAGGGGCGTGACCATTTTTTAGAAAGAATTTTTGCACAAATTTAAATGTTCGTTGTTCACTTGGTGTTAGCATTATTTTTTTCTAAATTATGATTAATATCTGTGCGTACAATAATAGAGAACAAANAGAGAACATTCAACAAAATAGTTGACAAAATAAGGAAAGTTTTTTCNAATCATTTCCGTTGAAAAGTTAGAATGATGTTTTTAATTCATGAATAATTAATCAAGGTGGTCTGAAAGACGATGTTGCCCTTAGAGTTAATAATACGAGCACTGAGTATTGTCTTTGGTTTAGTGGCGTTTGTTCTTGCCATAATGGTAGGTGGTTTTGTGTTCGTTGTCATCGGGACATTTTTGTTTCTGGTTGCAATAATCTTTTATATCCGAGTTTTATGGAATCAGCGAAAAAATAAAACAAGTGCAAATGACTCAATAATTGATGCAGAATACACAGTCATAGAAACAAAGGATTCCGATGATTGATAGAACCGAAGAGTATAAAACCAAACGCAAGAAACGACGCATTAGACGTGTAATTGTTGCATTGGTTTTCATTTCTTTTGCAACACTGCTGTCATGGTTTTTTGAATCGCAAAGCACCACCACTGTTGTTTTAACAACACACGCAGAGATTGATTCAAACAAAGGCNTCAATCCCGGCTTGAGTCAACTTGGATTGGAGAGGGCAAACTCACTCCAAGAAATCATTGAGTCTATTGATGTTGTTGCAGGAGTTGATGCAATTTATGCNACAAAACTAAGAGCCACCCAGGAAACAGCAGAGCCTATTTCAAAAAGTCTTAGTCTGCCAATGAATTTGGTTGATGCCACTGATATTGAGGGTTTGATCAAAATAATCATGGGTAAACACAAGGGAAAAATAATACTGATAGTGACTCATCCTGATGCCCTTCCAAAGTTAGTCATTGAATTACAAGGCAGTAAAAAAATAGAACCAATTGCCTTAGCAGAGAACAACAAGATTTTTATTGTTAGCGTACCTTGGTTTGGAAAAGTTAAAACCCTGCAATTAAAATACGGAGTCTAATCTTATTACCATCCTAATATCTTCATTCTGGTAAAATTGAAACGATGAAAAAGAAAAACAAATACAACCTCGAAGAACTTATGGCCTGTGCCAAAGGAATGCTCTTTGGTCCCGGTAATGGCCAGTTACCGTTACCACCAATGTTGATGTTCGATCGAATAACGCACATCAGTGAAAACGGCGGGGATTATGGTAAAGGTGAAATCATCGCAGAACTCGATGTTAAAAAAGATGCTTGGTTTTTTGATTGCCATTTTCATGCAGATCCAGTTATGCCAGGGTCTTTAGGTGTTGATGCCATGTGGCAATTGATCGGCTTTTTTCTTGGCTGGATAGGAGGCGAAGGTCGTGGTAGAGCATTGGGTGGTGGCAAGATCAAATTCACCGGACAGGTTACTAGAGAAACAAAACTGCTAACCTATCATTTACACATAAAAAGAATCATTCAATCAAAGCTTACTATGGGAATAGCCGACGCTACGATGACTGCAGATGACAGAGTTATATACAGCGGTCAGGATTTGCGCGTTGGTCTATTTCAGAATCTGTCAGAGGCTAATTAATGAGAAGAGTTGTTATAACTGGCTTAGGCATTCTGAGTTCCATCGGCAATAACAAGCAAGAAGTGACTGAATCTTTAAAGATAGGAAGATCTGGTATTGAGTTCTTCCAACAGTTTGCTGATTACGGTCTCAAAAGTCAGGTTGCAGGAACCATTAATCTTGACTTAGAAGACCACGTTGATCGAAAATTAAAACGCTTTATGAGTGATGGAATTGCTTTTAACTATCTCGCAATGAAAGAAGCAATAGAGGACAGTCAACTTGATCAGGATCAAGTCAGTAGTTTTCGTACTGGATTAATAATGGGTAATGGCGGAGGTTCACCAGAATCAGTTGTTTTTGGCGCAGATTCGCTCAGGGAAAAAGGTAAAGTTAGTCCATTTCTAGTGACTCGATCAATGGCCAGCGGTAACTCTGGTGTCTTAGGCACAGCTTTTAAAATTAAGGGGATTAATTATTCAATCAGCTCAGCTTGTGCTACCAGTGCTCATTGTATAGGCAATGCTGCTGAGTTAATTCAATTTGATAAACAAGATATTGTTTTTGCAGGTGCTGGTGACGAACTCCATTGGGTTTTAGCTTCATTCTTTGATGGAATGAAGGCTTTGTCATCAAATTACAATGAAACGCCTGAATGTGCTTCAAGACCCTTTGATGGTGATAGAGATGGCTTTGTTATTTCTGGTGGAGGTGGCGTTGTGGTGGTTGAAGAATATGAACATGCCCTTTCAAGGGGTGCAAAGATTTATGCTGAGCTTGTTGGTTATGGGGCAACTTCTGATGGCTTTGATATGGTTCAACCCTCTGGGGAAGGAGCTGTTAGATGTATGCAACAGTCCATGCAAAATATCGGTAAAATTGATTATTTAAATACTCATGGGACAAGCACACCTGTTGGCGATATCAGAGAGCTTGAAGCAATTAAGGAAACTTTTGGAGAGGATATACCTAAACTCACTTCAACGAAATCTCTTACAGGACATTCATTAGGAGCGGCTGGTGTACATGAAGCGATTTACACACTTTTAATGCTTGATTTAGACTTTATTGCAGCTTCTGCAAATATTGAAAATCTTGATGAAGGTGCAGAAGGTGTGCCAATTGTAACAGCCATGGAAAAGGACATTGGTTTGAATACTGTAATGTCTAATAGCTTTGGTTTTGGAGGGACAAACGCCTCTCTTGTTTTTACTAAATCATAGACCACTTGATGTTCAGTCTTTATTCCGCCAGATATGTAGAGCCAAATAAGACTGATAGGGGTCAACTAACTCCAAGAGATCCTGTGAACTCAAGTCAGTTTCTTCACAGAGAGATTTAATTCCTCGATTTAATATCAAGTCTTGATCAGACCAGATATTGGCCATTCCATAATAAAAAATTGCAATCATATCAACTGACCAATTACCAAAACCCCAGAGTGAAGTAATAGTTTTATGGAGTTTTTCATAATCCATAACTGATAAATCATCAGCATTGAGATCACCATTTTTTATTGCCGATCTGGCACCCAAAATTGCTTTAATTTTATTTCCAGACAAGCCAATTTTTTTAAGGGTCTTTCGGTTGTTTTGATTGCAGAACTGAAATAGTGTTTGATTGGCTGACGATGCTGTTTTATTTAATCGTTTCCAAATAGTTTCTGCTGCCGCATAGGCAAGTTGTTGCTCAATCACAGTTTGAGCCAAACAATCAAAAAGAGGTAAATTCTTAGGTATACTGATCTCAATTACTCCGTTTTTCTGGAGTAGTTTTTGCAGAGGTTTACAATGCTTTTCGCTAACTTCAATTAGATGTGAGTGTATATCTTGACTCATGCTTCAAAGATACCAAATTAAGCCCAGAAAGATTAGTGTTATAATTTTCCCACGCCTCGGTAGCTCAGCAGGATAGAGCATCGGATTCCTAATCCGGGGGTCAGAGGTTCGAATCCTCTCCGGGGCACCAAAAAAGTTCATAAGAGATTAAAATTGTTTGAATTAATAGATGTAAATGATTTAGCTTCCCTAGCAAAAATTATTGGCGGTAATCTGACTGGGGAAAACAAGCAATTTAAATACATAACCACAGATTCTAGAAAAATTAATCAGAATTCATTATTCCTGGCCTTGCTTGGCGAGAAATATGACGGTCATGACTTTTGTGAAACTGCTATAAAAGCAGGAGCTCAAGCTTACATATCTACCAAAGAAATCATCAACCATAGTGGCATCGTTGTAGAGGATACTTACCTAGCATTGCTGAAGATGGCTAGGTATCAGCAACAACAAGTCAATCCAAAAACCTTAGCGATTACAGGCAGCAACGGTAAGACCACACTCAAAGAAATGGTGGCACATATTCTTGATGGGCATGAATCAATTAAAACGAAAGACAACGAGAACAACCAATTTGGAATTCCATTTACTGTCCTTAGACTTAAACGTGAGACCAGGTTCCTTGTTCTTGAATGCGGCGCAAGGAAACTGGGAGATTTTGATTTAATCAGTGAGTATTTAAAATTCGATGTGTTGGTCATAACAAACATCAATAACAGTCACATCGAAATTTTTGAGAATCAAACCAATATCATCAAGACTAAAACGAAGTTGTTGGATGGTCTTACAGAGGGGGGGTCATTTATTGATGGTGCTTTTGAAGACTGGGGCACATCGGATAAGCTTATGGAAATAAACCAGACCTTTCGTGTTAATGTCCACCATAATCTAGAACAAGATTCAGAGACTAAACCATTAACTGAGAATTGGAACTGCACAGTTGTCTCAGGTCAGCAAGAAGGCAGTTTACCGGGATTTTTCGGCTTGTCTTTCCAGCAGACTTTGAACTCTAGTTCCAAACGTTTCCAATCCCCTAAGAAAATGAATCTTGGTCCAAGGCACAATTGTCACAATGCATTGTTAGCTATATTNGCAGCCAGGGAACTTGGTGTTCAATACTCAGAATCGATTGAAAGATTGTGTGAATTTAAAACCCCATTAACAAATAGATATTTCATTGAACATATAGGTAAACATATATTGATTGACGACACCTACAATGCTAATCCTGAATCTTTCACTTCGGCAATCAATGATCTTGCAACTAATGACTCGTACCCTAAAAACAAGCTTTTGATTATGGGTGACATGCTTGAATTGGGTCAATATTCTGAGGCTGAGCATGCCAAGGTTCTGCAGCAAGTCATAAGTTTGCCTAATCTTAAGGCAATTTTTGTAAAGGGTGAAAAATTCAAAAATCTCATTTCTAAAGCAAAACAGAAAGACAAGAGATCTCAATTTGAAAAAATTCACGTTCTTCACAAAACTGAGGATTTCCCTTTATCTTTGCTGTCTGATTTGCTTGATAAGAAAAGCGTAATATTGATTAAGGGATCAAGGTTAATGAATATGGAAGAATATGTTGATTTGCTGAAGAACAATTTGTTATAAGGTACACAGAAATCTCTTATTTAAATCGCGAGGAAAACATGACGTTCTCACATAAAAATAAAGCCCAATTTTTGGTTGTTTATTTATTGCTTTTTATTTTTCAAAATTTATTTGCTGAATCTTTGGAATTTCCAGATGGCGACTGGACACAAAAAAATCCAAGTGAAGTCAATGTTTCTGAGAATAAAGTGAAAGCACTTTTTGATCTTTCTTTCGCGGATTCTGCCACTCAAGCGGTGGTGCTCATTAAGGACGGATATCTAATTGGTGAAAGATACGCAGAAGAATTTGATGCCTCTTCCTTTGGCACATCATGGTCTATGGCTAAAAGTTTTTATGCGGCTCTTGTAGGTATTTCAATTAATCGTGGTGAGATTAACAGTCTTGATGACAAAGTAGGACTCTATCTTGATTACTTTAATGATGGGAGATCTGAAGTCACTATAAGGGATCTGCTAATCATGTCCAGTGGTCTTGAATACCCTGAGAACCAGCATGAGAATATGTTTTTTCTATATGACCAGCTCGATTACGCCCAACAAATTGGGATGGAAAAAGAACCTGGAACTCTCTTTGAGTACAACAATATCAACTCAATGTTGCTTGGAGATATTCTACAAAAGGTAACAGGCAAGAGGGCTGATGAACTTTTGGTGGAGAGGATTTTTAGCAGAATTGGTATTAACGAATCGACCTTATGGAAAGATGGTGCAGGTAATGTTCTGACCTACTGTTGCATAGATATGTCGGCAAGAGATTTCTCAAAATTTGGACTCCTTTTCTCTCGANATGGCAACTGGGATGGTGAAGAAATTATTTCAAAAGATTTTGTTGATGAAACTTTCACCCAAGTATGGGATGTAACCCCACAGTGGTGGACTGATACCGAAAGGGGGTACTCCTTACATTGGTGGGTATCAAAGAATGATGAGGAAGGAAGTATTTTTAATGCCAGCGGTAAATGGGGTCAGTATATTTTTGTTGATCGAAAGAACGATATTATCTTTACAAGAATAACGAAATATTATCCCACATCGGGCTCAGTACAAAATTGGGGGTTATTCAATCGTTACAATAAAATCAAGGATGTTGATCGCTTGGTTAACCTTTTGCAATTTTACATAGATAACAATTTATTGGACTTATCCAAGGATATAGAATCTCCACTTACACTCGATGATGGATATTCGGAAGAGTTTTATGAAAGTTATGGAGAAATAATTGATTCAATTGCAAATCTCAGCCGAGATTAGCAGAAAATTTTCTTATCAAGCAAGCAATTAGTCTAGGTAACTAAGGGTTTTCAGGAGGTTTTGATGAAAATAAGAAGTGATTTATGCTTTCTTGGAAGTTAGTGGGCATAAAAAACATGCTTAAAAACGGAAAAAAACCTTAGTTTATTAGGGTTCTGGAGTAGGGGACAGTAATAAATTAAGTCCTTTTTAGTCATTTTCAAGTGTTTCAGTGGGATATTGCTCTTAAAAGTTAAAAGAAATTTAGCAATTTTGTTGTTTAAATGACAATATTTTAAATTTACATTAGTTGCAACTAATTCTACTTGTCAATATTTACCAATCCTTTGCTTTTCTTTGTTTTTAGATCTTTTTTAAAAATTGCTAGGGTGTTTTATTGAGATAAAAAAAACGACAAAAAAACTACCAAAAAAGCGTTTTATATAAATAAAAGTTATAATTAAAAATATATTAATAAACAACAGTATACATATAAAACATAATATAATACATTAAATACTAGCCTTTATATGTTAATCCAGAAATTAGCTCTAATTCATTGATTGATTACTAGAGATATTGCATTCAGATAGTTTTGCTATGATCCATCTAATGCAATGGTTTATTATGTAGATAGATTGATAAACATATAACAAATTACAAACATTACATCTTAGAATCACATGGCAGGACACAGTAAATGGGCTAATATTCAACATAGAAAAGGCAGACAAGACAAAAAACGAGGTAAGCTCTTTTCTAAGTTGATTCGAGAAGTTACAGTTGCCGCGAAACTCGGTAACGACCCAAGTGCTAACCCAAGACTAAGGGCAGCAATAGATAAAGCAAAATCCCACAGTATGCCTAAGGAAAATATAGATCGGGCTGTCTCAAGGGGGTCTGGAGATGAAGAAGGATTCAATTTTGAAGAAGTTACCTATGAAGGTTATGGTCCTGGTGGCGCAGCCATATTTATTGAATGTATGACTGATAATCGTAATCGAACTGTTGCAGAGGTTAGACATGCTTTATCTAAATTTGGCGGCAATCTTGGGTCTGATGGATCTGTCTCATATCTTTTTGAGAAAGTAGGGCTAATGACAATTCCTGAAGTTAATAACAAAAATGAAACAATGGAGATCGCAATTGATTCTGGTGCAGAAGATCTAGAATCTAATGACGATGGATCAATTGATATTATTACTAGTCCTACAGATTTCATGAATGTTAAAGAATCTCTAATTGCAGAAGGAATTAATCCTGACATTGCAGAAATCACAATGAGGGCATCGGTCAGCGTTGCTATGGATGTTAAACATGCTGAATCAATGCTAAAGCTTTTGGATGTCCTTGAAGATCTGGATGATGTTCAGGCGGTCCATTCAAATGCAGAAATACCTGATGAAGTTTTGGATAGTATTGGTTAAAAAACAATTTAAAAACAATAAGATAGAATAAATACTGATGATAATATTTGGCATAGATCCTGGATCCAGAGTAACCGGCTATGGGATCATCGAGACCCAAGGGAACAAGTCCACTTATGTAGGAAGTGGCGTCATTGTGACCAAAGAAAAGGAGTTTCATAAAAGACTTCATATTATCTTTAAGGAAATTGAAAACTTGATGCAAGAATACCAACCTGATGTGGTAGCCATTGAAAATGTTTTTATGCATCGCAATGCAGATAGTGCACTTAAGTTGGGTCAAGCAAAGGCAGCTGCAATCTGCGGTACATTTAAAAGTGGGTTGACGGTTTATGAATACGCAGCCAGAGAGGTCAAACAGGCAGTTGTTGGCAAGGGCTCCGCGGAAAAAGAGCAGGTTCAATATATGGCCAAAATCATCCTTGGTATAAAAAACAGGGAGCTTAGACTTGATGAGTCGGATGCGCTTGCAATAGCAATCTGCCATGCCCATAGTTATGAAATGGAAAAAACAATGAAACCTTTAGATCGATGATTGGCTCTCTCAATGGTTTGATAATAAATAAGAAACCGTCTGAGGTTCTTCTAGAGGTTAAAGGTATCGGTTATGAGGTTCATGTTCCCTTGTCTACAAGCTTTAAGCTTCCAGCAATTAATCAAACTGTTCAATTATTGACTCATTTAATAGTCAGGGAAGACCAACATACTTTGTATGGTTTTATAACTGAGGATGAACGAAAGTTATTTCGAGCCCTGATAAAAATAAGTGGTGTTGGTGCAAAACTTGCCCTCACGATATTATCTGGAATAAACGTTGAGGGTTTCATCAGGTGTGTTCAAATTCAAGATGTGGATACCTTGGTTCATCTACCTGGAATTGGCAAAAAAACTGCAGAGCGTCTATTGGTTGAAATGAAGGATAAGCTAGATCAGATAGGGGGTTCAGCCAAAGAAGGCACTATTGAATCCAAGGATTTACAGATGATCCAAGAGGCTCATAATGCTTTAACATCTCTGGGCTATAAAAGTGTCGAAGCAAGAAAAATCTTAGATGGAATTGACTCTAATGGATTAACTGTAGAGCAACTTTTAAAACAAGCTTTACAGTCTTTAAATAAATAATTAAGAGCAATGCCAGATACCGATAGCATAATTTCAACTGAGATAGGGGATAAGGAAGAGTCAATTGACCGAATGCTCAGACCAAAGGATCTGACTGAATATGTAGGTCAAGAGCCGGTGAAAGAACAGATGGACATTTTCATCAGCGCTGCAAAAAACCGAGAAGAATCACTTGATCACGTTTTAATATTTGGCCCACCTGGATTGGGAAAAACGACTCTGGCACATGTGATAGCCAATGAGTTGGATGTCAATTTAAAACACACCTCAGGACCAGCACTGGAGAGACCTGGAGATCTCGCTGCCATATTGACTAATTTGGAAGAACGAGATGTTCTCTTTGTTGATGAAATCCACCGATTAAGTCCTGTAGTAGAGGAAGTTCTCTACCCTGCATTGGAAGACTATCAGCTTGATATTGTCATAGGCGAAGGTCCTTCAGCAAGATCAATAAGATTGGACCTTACTCCATTTACATTGATTGGAGCAACGACACGTGCGGGGTCACTGACATCACCACTTAGAGACCGCTTTGGAATTTCTCAGCGTCTGGAATTTTATAATTTTGATGAGTTAAGCACCATTGTAAAACGTTCTGCCGGGATTCTTAATATCGATATTGATGACACGGGAGCACAACAAATTGCTACCAGAGCCAGAGGAACCCCAAGGATAGCCAACCGATTATTACGTCGTACAAGAGATTTTGCAGAGGTTAGGGCAGAGGGAAGAATTGATCAGCAGGTAGCGACCGATGCAATGGAATTGATGAAAGTAGATGAAAATGGATTTGACCTTTTGGATAGAAAATTTTTATTAGCAATTATTGAAACATTCGGTGGTGGACCTGTGGGCATAAACGCCATTGCTGCAGCAATTGGTGAGGAACGAGGAACATTGGAAGATATTATNGAGCCTTTTTTANTTCAAAGAGGTTTTTTACTTAGAACACCTAGAGGGCGAACAGCTTCATTTCAAGCTTATGAGCACTTTGGTATAGAGGCTCCTCCCGAGGTTAAAGANACTTTGTCTCTGTTCGAAAAAAAGTAACGAAGGATCATCTCGTTGAGCNTGGAAACTTGTTTAAAGGATATTGTCGATCTTAAACAGTTTGCATTAGCTAAGACTGAGTTTCGATCTGATTGCAGAGATACACTGGAGAACAGCGGTTGCCTAATACTCAAAAATTTTTTAAGACCCCAGGCTGTAAAGTTGATCCGTAAAGAGGCTCTACTTTATCAATATCTTGCGTATTATTGCATCCAGGAACACAACGTTTACCTAACGACCCAAGATACTCATTACGCAGATAATCATCCACGAAATCGGAATCTAAAATCCTCTAAAGGTTGTATTACTGATGACCAGGTGCCAACCGAATCATTGCTCAGGACTCTATATGATTCTTTAGAATTTCGAAATTTTTTATGCGCTGTTCTTGGCGAAGATGCTCTCTACGAGTATACGGACCCCCTATCTTCGATCAATATTCATTATGCCAGTGCAGAACAAGAATTGGCATGGCATTTTGATAATTCATCCTTTGCGATAACCCTGTTACTTCAGCAAGCAGACAAGGGTGGTGATTTTCAGTACCTACGTAATATGCGTTACACCTCAAAAGGTGACCTCGACTTTGAAAACACTCGACAAGTACTCGATGGCAAGCGTGAACCACAAAACCTGAGAATGGAACCAGGTACCTTGGTGTTATTTCGTGGTCAGGAATCCATTCACCGTGTAACCCCGGTAAAAGGCGAGAAGACTCGTATATTGGCTGTGTTGGCCTACAATTCTAAGCCTGGTATCGAGTTGTCAGAGGAGGCACGCATGACATTTTTTGGTAGATTAGGAAGCGAACAACAACCAACCTTATCTGGCGCTCCCTAGGGGAGTTGAACCCCTGTTTCCGCCTTGAGAGGGCAGCGTCCTAACCACTAGACGAAGGGAGCGTTGAGGTATTATAAAAGTATAATCAATTATTTGTATAACCCATCAATACAAACTCCAAACTGAGAATTGTGCGTAGTCTTTTTGAATGATGTCAGTTTTTGGTAAAAAAATAGACGATTCAAATATAAATGAAACTAGAACTTTAAATATTTTGCTAATATAAAGATTATGGCAAAGGTTGTACCACTAAAACTTGAATCAAGATTTGTTGCAATCGAAGGTCCAGTGGGCGTTGGTAAAACGAGCCTAGCTCAACGACTAGCAGATCATGTTGGTGGAAAATTAATATTAGAAGAGCCAGAAAACAATCCTTTTTTAGAGAATTTTTATCTTGACCCTAAATCAAACGCCCTACCCACAGAACTATCTTTCTTGTTTCAAAGAGCGAAGCAAATGGAGAGCATTAATCAAGAAGACCTTTTCTCAGACATAAGCATAGCCGATTTTCTGTTTGAGAAAGATTCTATTTTTTCAGAATTGAATCTAAATACTGAGGAGTTAAATCTTTACAAACAGGTCAAAAAATCATTACAAATAGATCCCCCTAATCCAGATTTGGTTATTTATTTACAAGCACCCGTTGATGTATTGATTGCACGAATTAAGAACAGACCAGGCTCAGTTGACAGCTTGATAGATTCAAATTATTTAGAAAAACTGACCGATTCGTATGCAAAGTTTTTCTATTATTACGACGATGCACCTTTACTGGTAGTGAATGCAGAAAGTATCGACCCAATTCACAATGATGAACATTTTAAAATGTTGTACGAAGAAGTTGTCAGTGTGAAATACGGCAAGCATTTTTTCAATTCTGTCGCCACCGTACTGCCATAGGCATTCAAAACAACTAGCTTTTCAATTTCTCTCTTCTTTATGTTGTTCCAATGCCCACAGAACATGTTCTTTGACCATAGTCGATTTCTCATTTACTCTTGATTTTAACGCGCTTAGGATACCTTCAGTAGATTCAGCATTGCCTAGGGCCACAGCAATATTTCTCAGCCAGCCTGAGTAACCAGGTCTTTGTAGGGAAGTCTCTTGTGTATTTTTATTCCATTCATTTTCAGACCAAAGAAATAACTCCTCCAAAGGCTGATCCATGAGGGTAGATCTAGGTAAAAAATCTCTCTCTTTGACTCTCTTGGCAAATTTATTCCAAGGACAAATTGTTTGGCAATCATCACAACCAAAAATTCTATTGCCTATGGCTTTTCTCATTTCAACAGGAATGGATTTTCTATTTTCAATGGTTAAGTAAGATATGCATTTTCTTGCATCAAGTTGATAAGGACCAACAATAGCCTGAGTTGGACAAATATCAATGCAAGCTGAGCAAGTGCCACAATGATTGTTTGCAGGCCGATCAAGAGGTAGGGGTATATCAGTAAATATCTCAGCAAGAAAGAACCAGGATCCATTGGATTTATCAATTAAGTTTGTGTTTTTACCAATCCACCCTAAGCCAGCATTCCTTGCCAATGCTCTTTCTAAAACAGGAGCAGTGTCTACGAAATAATTCTGCCCTTGTAATTTTGAGAAATCCCTAATTTTGCCGATTAAGATTTTCAGTTTATCTTTAATAGTTTTATGATAATCAAGCCCTAATGCATAACTTGAGATGTATCCAATTCCAGTGTTTTCCAATAAATTTTGAGCTTTTTGCATCTCTTGAAAAATAGTGCATTTTCAATGAAATTACCCTAACAGTTCCTGGGAGTAGTACATCTGGACGGGACCTTTTTAATCCATGTTTTTCCATGTAATTCATGGAGCCATGAAATTTATTTTCAAGCCACTTGTTTAAATATTTCTCATCCTCATTGATATCAATTCCTGCAACTCCAATGCCATCAAAACCAAGTTCTTCTGACCACCTTCGAATAAGTTTTTTAAGCTCACCTGGATCTTGCATTCTTTTCTTTCCCTATGAGAGTTTTAGAGTTAAGCAAAGTATAATAA
>JGI24816J26688_1000080_pt1 | contig 20233 bp, 14 predicted proteins | sample METZYME_3_250m_FD_26688 | JGI IMG/M metagenome (IMG submission 26688)
CCTGCCGTCCATACCGTTTTAACCGTGCGCAACACTAGCGCGAAGGTCCCATGGAAATCTGGCCGCGACGTCTGGTACCACGAGCTGGTGTCTCACCAGGATGCGTCATCAACCCCTGCGGTTATGCAAGCGGAAGACCCTTTATTTATCCTCTACACGTCCGGAAGCACGGGTAAACCTAAGGGCGTCCAGCATTCAAGCGCTGGATACCTTCTACACGCCGCCATGACCCATAAGTACGTGTTCGACTACCACGACGGCGATACGTTTTGGTGTACGGCAGATGTCGGTTGGATTACCGGACACTCCTACATCGTCTATGGACCCCTCGCNAACGGTGCTACAACCCTAATGTTCGAGGGGATCCCTACTTACCCAGACGCTTCCCGCTTCTGGCAGGTCGTCGATAAGCATGCGGTGAATATTTTTTATACGGCTCCGACTGCTATTCGACAGATCATGGCCCAGGGGAACGATTACGTCTCGAAGACGTCAAGAAAGTCTTTGCGAATTCTAGGCACTGTGGGTGAGCCCATTAATCCAGAAGCATGGGAGTGGTATCACGAAATCGTCGGTGACCGGCGCTGTCCTATCGTGGATACCTGGTGGCAGACCGAAACAGGAGGAATCATGATCACGCCCCTTCCCGGAGCCACCGCCCTCAAACCGGGATCCGCGACACTACCTTTCTTCGGTATCTTGCCGGCCCTAATGGACGAGAAAGGCCAGGTGATCAAAGACAAAGAAGCGTCCGGAAATCTCGTGATAAAAGAGAGTTGGCCAGGTCAGATAAGAACCGTTTATGGGGACCATCAGCGGGTCATAGATACGTACTACTCTACCTACCAGGGCTTCTACTTCACGGGCGACGGTGCCCGCCGAGATCGAGATGGATATTACTGGATCACAGGCCGAGTCGACGACGTAATCAATGTGTCCGGCCATCGTATGGGAACAGCCGAGGTCGAGAGTGCTCTAGTCCTTCACAACGCAGTCGCTGAAGCAGCAGTCGTTGGGTTCCCTCACGATATTAAAGGCGAAGGTATTTATGCTTACGTAACTTTGATGACGGGCATTCAACCATCGACCGATTTGCTCAACGAATTACTCGATCTGGTCAGAACGGAAATTGGGTCAATCGCCAAGCCAGATATCATCCAATGGGCACCAGGGTTACCAAAAACGCGCTCAGGAAAAATCATGCGCCGAATATTACGCAAAATCGCTGCAAACGAGGTCGACGATTTAGGCGACACGTCGACTTTGGCAGAACCCACCGTCGTCGAGGATTTATTGCGCGACCGACCAGGTCATTAATCCAAACAATCGATTATGCGAAATTCGAGACCTCGCGCATCGACAACTTGATCCGGCCACGCTGATCGACATCTAGAACAACTACGTCAATGTTCTGACCTTCTTCGAGATAGTCGGAGACTTTTTCGACTCGCTCTTCGGCAATCTGAGAAATATGTAACAACCCGTCTTTACCCGGAAGGATATTAATGAACGCGCCAAAATCTACGATTCGTTCAACCCGACCATTGTATATTTTCCCGATTTCCGCTTCCGCCGTAATTTCCTCAATCATGGCTACGGCCGCATTCTTGGAATCAGCGCTATCCGCATATATCCGAACGCTGCCATCATCCTCAATATCGATGTCCGCCCCGGTTTCTTCCGTGATACTGCGAATCGTAGCGCCGCCTTTACCTATCACATCGCGAATTTTGTCGGGGTGAACTTTTAACACAACCATCGAAGGAGCATTTTCGGATACATCCGCTCTAGGCTCGGATATAACTTTATTCATTTCGCCCAAAATATGAACTCTTGCATCGTGGGCCTGGTTGAGTGCGTCTTCCATGATGTTCTCTGTTACACCCTGGATCTTTATGTCCATCTGAAGAGCGGTGACGCCTTGCATTGTTCCAGCAACCTTAAAATCCATATCCCCGAGATGATCTTCATCTCCCAAAATATCAGTGAGTACCGCGTACCGATTTCCTTCCTTAACGAGCCCCATGGCCACCCCCGCGACGGCGTTGGAAATAGGTACACCTGCGTCCATCAACGCCAAAGACGTCCCGCAAACACTTGCCATCGAACTCGAACCATTACTCTCCGTAATTTCCGACACGACTCGAAGCGTGTAGGGAAAGTCTTCATGTTTGGGTAAAACAGCTGCTATTCCTCTACGGGCTAATCGCCCGTGCCCAATTTCACGGCGCTTCGGTCCTCCCATGAATCCCGCCTCGCCCACACAATAAGGCGGGAAGTTGTAATGAAGCATGAAGTGATCTTTAAAGTTCCCCGCTAAAGCATCTATCAATGCCGCATCGCGCAGAGGCCCAAGCGTCGTCACGACAATGGCTTGTGTCTCACCACGCTGAAACAACGCTGACCCATGGGTCTTTGGCAGCGTTCCAACCTCAACGCTGATCGGGCGTACTGTTTTAAGATCTCGACCGTCTATCCGGGGCTCGCCGCTCAAAACGCGCTCACGAACGATTTTCTTTTCAAGCGCGCTAAAGGCATTCGCCACATCTTTGGAATCATTGTCTCCCTCGAGTTTGGCGATAGCTTGCTCGCGAAGCTCATGAACTTGATGTAGCCGCGCCTTTTTATCCGTGACTCGGTACGCTTCGCCGAGCTCATCCCCAAGTGTCTCTAGAACACTTTCTACCAAACTCTCATTTTCTGTGGGTGTGTCGAATTCCCACGTCGCATTGCCGACCTCTGACGCCAATTCACTTATCGCTTTGATTGCAACTTGCATTTCTTGATGCCCAAAAAGCACCGCCCCAAGCATCTGATCTTCTGACAGTTCGTCAGCCTCTGATTCCACCATTAACACTGCCGACTCTGTCCCTGCCACAACCATATTGAGGCTCGATTTCGCTAATGCCTCATACCCCGGATTGAGCACGTACTGACCCTGCTCAAATCCAACCCGTGCTGCCCCAATCGGGCCAGCAAAAGGCACACCGGAAATTGCAAGCGCCGCAGACGTCCCGATCATCGAGATAATGTCCGGGTCCATATCCTTATCAACCGACATTACGGTAGGTATGACTTGTACTTCGTTCATGAAACCTTTCGGAAACAGTGGGCGGATAGGCCGATCTATAAGCCTACATGTCAGGGTTTCTTTTTCGCTAGGGCGTCCTTCTCGACGAAAAAAACTTCCAGGAATCTTACCCGCGGCGTACGTGCGTTCTTGATAGTTGACTGTCAGGGGGAAAAAATCCTGTCCCGGGCTTGCATTAGGCATAGCAACAACGGTGCAGAGAACTACCGTATCCCCCATGCTCGCAACCACGGCTCCAGTGGCCTGTTTTGCGACATTACCTGCCTCTAACGAGACTTTGTGCCCACCATACTCAAACTCTTTAATCGTCTTGTTCAATTGCTTCTCCTTTAGCAGGCTATCTTCTGAGACCTAATCGCTGAATCAGCGTCGTATAACGTTCCTGGTCCTTTCCCCGGAGATAGTCCAGAAGCTTTCTTCTTTGACTGACCATCCGAATTAATCCACGACGGGAGTGGTGGTCTTTCGCGTGATCACGAAAATGTTCCTGTAGGGAATCAATATTTTGTGACAGTAAAGCAACCTGAACTTCTGGTGACCCAGTGTCGTTATCGCTCAACTGAAACTCCTTCACGATTTCATTTTTTTTCTCGGCACTAAGAGCCATCACATTTCTCCAATATGCTTAGTAACAAAGACCAAAACGGAACCACGCACATTTACAGTTTCCGTTCACCCAAAATCAGGCGACGCGGCGCAACACGACCGTCCTCCATAATTTCTCCCATCCCTAAGAACCATTCATCATTCGAACATGATTCTCGTAACTGAACCCACCCCTCGCTCGGCGCGTGCGGTACCAACACAGGCTGACCTTGCCGAATATAGTAAGCGGAAGTCGCACTCAGCCGAACGGCTGGCCACTGGCTTACCGCGCTCGAAATTGGTGCGAGCAACTCGTCCAGTCTACCGTCGACCCGAGCCGTTTCAATTTCCTCGAACGTCACCATATCTGATTCCGTAAAGGGTCCCGCCATTAGGCGGCGTAATTCCACAACATGGGCTCCGCACCCAAGTTGTTCCCCTAGATCATCCACAATGGTTCTAACGTAAGTGCCCTTACTGCAGTGCACGCGCAACGTCATTTCGGACCCACTGAACGTCGACAACTCAATGGAATATACGTTTATCCGCCGAGATTCCCTTTCAATCTCAACTCCTTGTCGCGCATATTTATAGAGCGGTTTCCCTCGATATTTTATCGCCGAGTACATGGAAGGGATTTGATCAATCTCTCCTCGGAAGCTCTCAAGCGCGTGCTGAATACGATCCTGGGTGACTCCGTCCGTACTCCGCTCTTCAACGACGTCCCCATCCGCATCACCGCTTGCGGTCCGAATACCCAATTTAAGTTTCACCCAGTACTTTTTATCAGACGTAAGTAAAAACCGGGAGAACTTAGTCGCTTCTCCAAAACAAAGCGGCAATACCCCCGTCGCTAATGGATCAAGGCTGCCTGTATGACCAACTTTACGAGCATTAAATGACGACTTTACATGTTGGACTGCGTCACTGGAGGTCATGTCTCGCGGTTTGTCCAAAACAACAACTCCACTAAGGTCTCGACCTTTTCGATTACGACCCATCAAAAGTTTCCGTCCCGGAGCGGCAAACATCACTCATTTGATCAGACGCTATCGCTCTCTCAATTAATGATTCAAGCCGTGGGCCATCTTGGATCAACTCGTCATAATGGAATCGCAATGCAGGTGTGGTCCGCATGACATGGCGTCTCGCCAAAATAGAACGTAAGAAACCTGCCGCTCCTTGAAGCGCGCTAAGGACTTCGTCTTTATCCTTCTCCTGTTGGGCTGAAACGGTAGTGAAATAGACGTCCGCATGAGAGAGGTCCTTATTGACTACTACGTCCGTGATAGACAATACGCCAATCCTGGGATCCCGCATTTCACGTTGAACTATCTCCGCGAGTTCCTTACGCAAAAAGTCCCCAACACGAAGTTCTCTACCACTTGTTACTCGATTACGCGTTGCCATATTCACAGCGCTCGCGCGACTTCTGTGGTTTCAAAAACTTCAATCTTGTCGCCTGATCGAACATCGCTGTAGTTTCGAACACCGATGCCGCACTCCAAGCCGTTTCGTACTTCACCCACGTCGTCTTTGAAACGGCGAAGTGATTCCAATTCGCCTTCGTAAATAACGACGTTTTCTCTCAATACACGGATGTTTTTGTTACGGAAAACGGTTCCTTCCACGACCATACAACCAGCGATTTGTCCATAACGTGGAGAGTCAAAAACATCCCTGACTTCAGCGGTCCCCACTATCTCTTCACGAATCTCTGGCGCTAACATACCCTCGAGTATGGTCCTAACGTCGTCAAGCAATTCGTATATAACGCTGTAGTAGCGGAGCTCTAGCCCTTCCTTCTCGATCAAATCTTTGGCGGAATTATCCGCTCTTACGTTAAAACCAAAAATGACTGCCTGATAAGTCATGGCCATTGTGGCGTCCGATTCGGATATGCCTCCTACACCCGAACCAAGAACATTTACAGATACTTCCTCGTTACCAATTTCAGCAAACGATTGCGTTATCGCTTCTAAGGAACCGCGGACATCCGTCTTTAGAACCAATTTAAGGACTCTTTTTTCGCCCTGCCCGAGATTCGCAAAGACATTTTCGAGTTTGGCCGCTTGCTGCAACTCTTGACGTTGCTCTTGACTTCTGTCGGCGCGAAATTCCGCTAGGTCGCGTGCACTTCGATCATCGACAGCTACCGAGAAGTCGTCTCCAGCATTGGGAGTCCCGTTTAATCCGAGGATCTCGACGGGTATCGAAGGTCCTGCACTCGTCACGGTTTGACCATTGTCGTTAACCAANGCGCGTACTTTGCCGAAAGTCTCGCCGGCAATAATCACATCGCCGTGATTCAGCGTCCCGTTTTGGACCAAGACAGTTGCNACCGGTCCTCGCCCGCGTTCTAACTTGGATTCGATTACAACTCCTCGCCCAGGTGCTTCGGGAACGGCCTTNANCTCTAGNATCTCNGCNTGNAGGTTCACGGCCTCAAGAAGTCCGTCAATTCCCTCCCCCGTCTCCGCCGAAACATTCACAAACTGAGTATCCCCTCCCCAATCTTCCGGTATGACATCAATGGCAGCGAGTTCATTTCGGACTCGTTCCGGATCGGCTCCCTCAAGATCCATTTTGTTGACTGCAACAACTAAAGGTACTTCCGCAGCTTTCGCGTGTTGGACGGCTTCCTCAGTCTGAGGCATAACCCCATCATCCGCAGCGCATACCAAAATAACGACGTCTGTAGCCATCGCACCACGAGCACGCATTGCGGTAAACGCCGCATGGCCAGGCGTATCTAGGAAAGTAACGTTCCCATGAGGAGTTTCGACACGGTACGCCCCAATGTGCTGAGTGATTCCCCCCGCCTCACCCGCAACAACACGCGACTTCCGTATATAGTCTAAAAGTGATGTCTTCCCGTGATCGACATGTCCCATCACCGTTACAACAACGGAACGTGACACAAGATCGCCTTCAACTTTCAAAGACTCTTCTAACTCTTGTTCTATCTGATCGTCAGCAACAACTTTTACTGTATGGCCCATTTCCTCGACCACTAGAACCGCAGTATCTTGATCGATGGTCTGGTTAATTGTTGCCATGACGCCCATTCCCATAAGCGTCTTGATAACTTCGCTCGTCTTCACTGACATCCTTTGTGCGAGGTCACCCACGGAGACCAATTCTCCGATCTCTACTTCTCTTTGAATTTCCTCTACGGGCTTGGAAAACTCCCCTCCTTGTTTTTCTTGCTGAAGGGCTACTCTCTGCTTCATTCGCCGGGATTCTTTCTTTAAAGACAACTCGCGTCGACGGGTACGCTCTCCATCCGGAGGACCAGTCCTATCGCGATCACGACTTTGACCCTTTCCCCTTCGATTTCCCTTTTCGGCCGCCTGGGCCTGTGCTTGAGCCGTTGCGGCAGCTTGGGCGACAGCATCCGCTGCTGTTTTATCTACTTTAGCTTTTTCTTCGGCGCTAGATTTTGCTTCGTCGTCAGCTTGCACTTCTCGGTTGTCGGATTCACTTTTGGCAAGTGACTCCTCCTTCTCCCGGAGTTCAAGTTCTTCCTTCTTACGAATCGTTTCGGCTCTATCTTCCTGTTCGGCAGTTTGTCTTTGCTTCTCCTCCAGACGAATACGCTCCGCTTCGATTTGAAGCTGACTCGAATCATCGGAAATCTCTGAAGCAGACTCCCCTTGTTTGTCCTCATCTGTGGATTCTGCTTCGACGCGCTTCACATAGGTCCGTTTGCGCCGAGTCTCAACTTTTACACTATGACCGCCTCTGCCCACTTTCAAAGTGCTCTGGGCGCGTCTTTTCAAAGTAATCTTTTTCGGAGAAGCAGACGTTGAAGTAGCGTTAGCGTCTCCTTTCAAGAAGGCCAACAAGCCTTGTTTGTCTTCATCTGAGACGACATCTGCTTCGTCATTCTGAGACAAGCCGGCTTCACGCATTTGTTGCAAAAGTTTCTCGATTGCAACGCCGGTTGTTTCAGCGAGTTGTTTTACCGTTACCTCAGCCATTGGTGTCTCGATTGAAAATCAGTTTGACTCCCCAACATCCGCCTCTTCAAACCACGGTGCACGTGCAGTCATAATCAGCTCTGCCGCTTTCTCTTCGTCTAGTCCTTCAACGATTTCAATGAGTTCGGGTATCGCTAATTCTGCCAAACTCTCCATTGAAGCTACCCCCCCTGCCGCCATCATCCTCGCCAACTCATCCGTCATCCCTTGCATCGTGAGGAGATCCTCCTGCGGCTCTTGCCCGTCACGCTGCTCTTCGGAAGCGATCGCGTTGGTAAGCATCGAGTCCTTAGCACGATTTCGCAATTCATCTACGATTTCCTCGTCAAATCCATCGATAGCGTTTAGCTCTTCGAGCGGCACGTAGGCCACCTCTTCGACAGTCGTAAATCCTTCTTCAACAAGCACTGCCGCAACGTCTTCGTCCACCGATAACGCAGCCATAAAATTAGCCACATACTGCTGAGCCTCTTCATCTTGCTTCTGCGTTGCCTCGTCTTCGGTCATGATATTCAGTTTCCAGCCGGTCAACTCGCTAGCGAGCCTGACATTCTGACCACCACGGCCAATTGCCTGAGCAAGATTGTCTTCTGCAACAGCTATGTCCATGGAATGCGCGTCCTCATCCATCACGATTGACGCGACTTCCGCCGGGCTCATAGCGTTGATAGCTAGTTGCGCAGGATTCTCGTCCCATAAAACTACATCGACCCTTTCCCCGGCCAACTCACCGGAAACGGCCTGCACTCGAGAACCGCGCATACCAACGCAAGCTCCGACTGCATCTATTCGTCCATCGTTCGTTGTAACCGCTATTTTGGCTCGCGANCCCGGATCTCTCGCCGCACCACGAATCTCGATTACGTCTTCGGCAATTTCCGGTACTTCAAGCTTAAATAGTTCTATAAGCATTTCTGACGAAGTGCGCGTCAAAATGATTTGTGGACCGCGGGCATCGGGTCGCACCTCTAGCAAGAATGCGCGCAAACGATCGCCTATACGAAACGTTTCTCGTGGAATCAGGTGTTCTCGGAGTAAAACAGCCTCGGCATTATTGCCGAGATCGGCGACAACCGAATCACGAGATGTTTTTTTTACAATCCCACTTACCAGTTCACCAACCTTTGGCAGATACTCCTGGATAACCTGCTCACGCTCGGCTTCCCGAACTTTTTGCAGTATTACCTGACGAGCAGTTTGAGCAACAATTCGACCAAATGCGACCGATTCAGCCGGTTCCTCCCATATGTCACCAATCCCGAGACTCGGGTCTTTTTCTTTCGCGTCGTCCGGCGTCAGCTGGGCATCAGCATTAAAGGGGTCTTCTTCTTCATCTATCTCGGCTGGATCCACCACCGTCCAAGTCCGAAAGGTTTCGTAATCACCAGACTCCCAGTCAATTGAGACTCGGAATTCAGCGTCGTCTCGACGCCGTCTCTTTGTTGCTGTCGCTAGAGCTACCTCGATCGCATCGCAAATAACTTCTTTGGAGACTCCTTTTTCGTTTGAGACCGAATCAACAGCACCAAGTATTTCTTTCGTCAGCATCAGAGGTAACCCTAATCAAATTGCGGCACGACACGTGCCCTTCGCACCCGCTCAAGCGGGATCAAATACTCGTCATCATCGACAGTTACGGTGAGTTCACTATCCTCGACCCCAACAAGTCGAGCTTCGACGCGCCGACGTCCATCTAGAGGAACTTCCATCCGAATATCCAACAGTTGGCCGATATTCATCTGAAAGTGATTGTCTTTAAATAAGATTCGATCTAATCCAGGCGAGGAAACCTCGAGCGTATACGAGTCACTAAATGAGTCGTCAACATCTAGGAGCCCGCTTAGCTGTCTGCTTACAGCCTCGCAATCGTCTACCGCAATCCCAGAACTAGAATCAATGTATACACAGAGCTTTTCGTGCACGCCATTGCCATTGGAATCGATTCCCCATAGCTCATAACCCATTGCACCGACAGTTGGCTCAATAAGCTGTTCTATATCTCTGACTCGTCTATTCACTAGCTATCCAGATTCCACCTACAAAAAATGGGCTTACGCCCATTGCCCAATTACAAGCCACACCCTGACACGACGTGCGCTTACCGACGACCTTGTTGTCGGAGCATCAGCTGCCTACCCAACGAAAGGCCCCGTCTTGGGACCCATTCGCGTTGGTAGCGGGGGCAGGATTTGAACCCACGACCTTCGGGTTATGAGCCCGACGAGCTACCAGACTGCTCCACCCCGCATCAGCAAGAGCGCGATTATAGGTACCGACATATCGGGAAGCAATGAAGCAAAAAGCCTATCGACCAACCCGTTTCTTATATCGCGTACTCTGAGACTTTTTGGAGTTTGCCCCGCTGAAAAACATCTGTGTTTCAATATCGACCAGAGGCCGGTATATGGCCGGGCCTAAATCGAATACTTACCCCTAAACTTTCAACTAAGACAAGCGTATTTCAGCTATGAACCGCTTTGACCAAAAGTCCGCAGAAAGACAATGGTGCCGAAGAGAGGACTCGAACCTCCACGGGCATTAGCCCACTACCCCCTCAAGGTAGCGTGTCTACCAATTTCACCACTTCGGCATCTAGAAAGAATTTGGAACGTCGGATTCTGCATCGGTCGGTTGCGGCGAGAGGGAGGGAAATTCATCTCCCGGATCCACAGATTCTCTCGACTCCTCGCTTTCACCACCACTAGGGAAATCGCGTCCTGACTGCAAGGATGGATCTTCTACTACGGAATCCGGCATCCCGATCCCTCTAATAGTATCCGCCTTTTCTCTCGCGGCGTACGCGAGCCCGAACGCAATAAGGAAAAACCCAATCGCCAACCACGCTGTCGCCTTCGTAATAAAAGACGTTGTGCCCTGCGCTCCGAAAAGGGTATTCGCTGAACCGCTACCGAAAGCCGCTCCTATATCCGCTCCTTTGCCTTGCTGCAAAAGCACTAATGCAGCAAGCGCTATCGCATCTATGATAAGTAGTATCAATAAGACTACTTCGAGCGTATCAATATTCAATGCGATGCAGCTCTACATATCTTGGTAAATTCTTTGAATTCAAGCGAAGCGCCTCCAACTAGTCCGCCGTCGATATCCCTTTCAGCAAATAGCTCCGACGCATTGCTCGCTTTAACACTACCGCCGTACAAAACCCTAGTGTTTCTCGCAGTCGTTGCATCGGATTTTGCCAGAACAGCTCTGATAAACGCGTGCATTGATTGCGCTTGAGCCGGGCTCGCCGTTTCTCCTGTGCCTATTGCCCAAACCGGTTCATAAGCAATAACCGCGTTCGCGAAGGCCTTAATTCCGGCAGTTCTCAAAATTGAACCAATCTGTTTCGCAACGACAGACTCTGCCCTACCATCCAGTCTTTCTTCCCGAGATTCACCCACACACAATACTGGCGTAAGTCCAGCTTGTTGGCACGTAGTGAATTTTTCAGCAATTAACCCGTCGGTTTCGCCAAATAAACTACGTCTTTCCGAGTGTCCAACTAGGCTATAGGTAGCTCCAGAATCTACCGCCATTCCAGCCCCGATTTCTCCGGTGTACGCTCCGGAATTCACATGACAGACGTCCTGCACGCCAACCGAAATGGAACGGCTTACAAAACCTTCCATCAGCATCGACGTGTAAAGAAAGGGAGGGAAAAAAACGACGTCAACCGAGCCATCAACATCAAAGTGCTCCACGAATTCACGGCAAATAGCCCTGGAACCATTCATCTTCCAATTGGCTGCAACCATTGGCGCACGCACCGTTCTTCCACCAGCCGCAAAGGGCTCCGGATAGTAGCAAGCACATTCCTTATTGTGAACGCGAAATTCCAATCTCCGTGTTTACTGCGGCAAGCGCGACCGACACAATTCTCTCCGCATAAAGGCGGGCGTCAGTAGAGTTCTTCCCTTCAACCATAACCCGCAACAATGGCTCGGTACCCGATGGACGAACCAATACTCGGCCATCTTTCCCTAACCGTCCTTCGACATCGCGAATTGACTTGATCACGTCGGGATGGGCCACGACGGTGCCTGGATCTTTCACAGTAACGTTAATCATTTCTTGAGGAATTTTCGTCATTCCACTCGTCAGGTCTGATAGAGATCGATTTTGCATGATCATCGCGACAAGTACCTGGAGAGAGGAAACGATCCCATCGCCCGTCGTCGACCAGTCCAGACCGACAATATGCCCCGAACTTTCACCACCTAAGATCCAGCCTTTGTCACGCATTAGCTCGACCACATGGCGGTCACCGACCTTTGCTCTCTCGAACGGAATGCCTATGTCTTCAAACGCTTGCTGGAGTCCGCCGTTGGACATTTCAGTTCCGACAACTCCACCAGAAAATCGACTCCGCAATTGCATTGAAAGAGCAATTACGTAAAGAAGTTCGTCACCGTCGACAATCTCACCCTCAGAACCGACCATTATTACGCGGTCGCCATCTCCATCGAGCGCTATACCTACATCCGCGTTCATCTCCAAAACCTTTTCACACAGATGCTCAGGATGCATTGATCCGCAATTCTCATTGATATTCGATCCATCAGGATCAGCGGAAATTGTAGTGACATCGGCGCCTAGTTCACGATACACAGGCGGCGCTACGGCATAGGTCGCGCCATTTGCGCAATCCAAAACAACCTTTAGGCCATCGAATCGTATCCGAGAATCAACCGTTCCTTTGCAGAACTCAATATATCGGCCGCGAGCATCGTCGACGCGAAAGACGTGGCCCAAATTCGAAGCGCTAATGGAAGAAAGAGGAGTATTGAGTTGTCGTTCAATCAATTGCTCCATCTCATCACCGAGCTTGTTTGCTTCAGCATCGAAGAACTTAACCCCGTTATCATCAAAAGGATTGTGCGAAGCACTTATGACAACGCCCATATCGCCCCGCATCGTACGCGTCATATACGCGACTGCGGGAGTAGGAATCGGACCCAGCAGCGCGACGTCAACTCCGACGGCTGAGAACCCTGCTTCCAGCGCAGATTCCAGCATGTAACCGGAATTTCTTGTGTCCTTCCCAAGAACTACTAACGGTCTTCGGTCGCTTGTTCGAAGAGTGTTACCGACGGACGACCCAAGTTTCAAAAAGAAATCGGGGTTAATAAGGTCGTCACCGACGCGTCCACGAATGCCGTCGGTTCCGAAAAACTTTTTACTCAAATTACCTCCCGTTGAAAAAGAGGACCGTGTGGCGATCGGATTAAGCAAATCTCAGAGCTTTTTCCCAACAAAACGGCGAATTTGAAGCTCAATAAACGATCGGCACAGCGTGGTGCGTAGTCTAAGTTTCCTCTAGAGGATCTCCGACGGAACCGGGTTGACTGTCTTTTTCGTCATCAGTTTTCGAAGTATTCGCGCCGTCATCGGGTGCTCTCGGCTTAGCTCCCGCCATTATGTCTTCTGCTTGAGCCGGCGATAGTGTTTCGTACTCCATCAGCGCATCAGCCATAACGTGAAGTTTTTCAATGTTTTCTTCCAGAATCTCTTTCGCTCTTTTATAACAGCCATCGATTATTTTTTTGATCTCTTCGTCTATTTCGCGCGCGGTCTGAGAAGAAATCGATTTCGATTGCGAGCCAGCGGACATGCCTAGAAACACTTCTCCTTCGTCATCGTCATACTTCAGTGGGCCCATCCTTTCGGATAGCCCCCACTTAGTAACCATGTTACGCGCGAGCTGAGTAGCTCGATCAATATCGTTCGATGCTCCAGTAGTTACACCATCCGGGCCACTAATAAGTTCCTCCGCAATACGACCGCCAAATAAAGAGCAAATCTGGGACTCTACCGACCGTCGACTGTGGCTATAGCGATCTTCCTCTGGTAAAAACATGGTGACACCGAGTGCGCGCCCCCGTGGAACGATGGTGATTTTATATAGTTGATCGTGGTCGGGGACCGAATACCCGACGATTGCATGCCCAGCCTCGTGATACGCCGTGTTCCGTTTTTCTTTCTCGGACATCACCATAGACTTACGTTCCGCGCCCATCATGACCTTATCTTTGGCCTTTTCGAAATCCTCCATTTCAACCAAACGTTTGCCACCTCGGGCCGCAAAAAGTGCAGCTTCATTAATAATATTTTCCAAGTCGGCGCCAGAAAACCCCGGGGTTCCACGCGCCAAGATCGACGGATCAACGTCATCTGAAATCGGAACTTTCCGCATGTGAACGTTCAATATCTGTTCTCGTCCACGAATGTCCGGCAGGGAGACAACGACTTGCCGATCAAAGCGACCCGGCCTCAACAATGCTGGATCGAGGACGTCCGGCCTATTCGTAGCAGCGATAACGATGACGCCATTATTCGGCTCGAACCCATCCATCTCCACCAACAGTTGATTGAGCGTTTGTTCGCGTTCATCGTGACCACCGCCGAGGCCCGCTCCTCGGTGGCGTCCTACCGCGTCGATTTCATCAATAAATATGATGCAGGGAGCCTGTTTCTTGGCCTGCTCAAACATATCGCGTACACGCGAGGCACCGACACCAACAAACATCTCGACAAAGTCCGACCCCGAAATAGTAAAAAAGGGAACTTTGGCTTCGCCGGCTATTGCCTTAGCGAGCAACGTCTTACCCGTTCCAGGCGGGCCAACCATAAGCGTCCCACGTGGAATACGACCACCTAACCGTTGAAACTTACCCGGGTCCATGAGGAATTCAACGAGCTCTTGCACATCTTCCTTAGCTTCGTCGACGCCCGCGACATCAGCAAAAGTAGTCTTGATTTGATCTTCAGATAGTAAACGCGCTTTACTTTTGCCAAATGCCATAGGGCCACCTCGACCCCCAACACCGCCCTGCATTTGTCTCATAAAAAGCATGAAGACAGCGATAATGATCAGGATCGGAAAGCTTGCGATCAGTAGCTGAGTCCAAAAACCTTCTGTTTCGGCCTCTTTTCCGATGATCTCTACGTCGTGTTCCAACAAATCGTCTAGTAGTTTCGGATCCTGGGCAGGGAGAATGACCTTAAAACGAGAACTATCCTTTCGAAGTACGGTTATATATTCATGTTGACCATCAAATTCGACTTCACGAATCTCGTTACGGTTTACCTGCTCAATAAAGTCAGAATAGCTTTTTTCCTGCGGTTCACTCACCCCGCTGAAATTGTTAAATACAGTCAGTAAGACCGCGGCGATAATTAGCCAAAGTAGGAGATTTTTTCCCATATCGTTCAAAGACTTATCCTCTTAGCACGCAGTGCCAGGACTTCATTTTTGGGGCCCAATAGACTATACCAGGTAATTAATTCCGGCTATGGATCAATATGTGGGCGGAATGAGACGTTACAAGTGGTAGGTTGTCCCCAGCTTCCCAAACGAACACGTCGGTTCGGTTCAACAACTTCGACAGGTCAATTTAACTGACATAAGTGGGTCATGGACACTAAAGTACTAAAGGCGATTGCCCATCATCTAGAACCCATCGTAACCATTGGCGATAACGGATTATCAAGCGGCGTTATTGCCGAACTGAAACGCGCCATATCAGACCACGAATTGATCAAAGTGCGATTGAACGTTGGGGATCGAAAATTACGACGAGAACTCGCCAACGATGTCGCGGAGCTCCTATGTGCGGATTTAGTTCAGCAAATAGGAAAGATCTTCGTGGTGTATCAACCCACTAAACAAAGTCGCCCTGCGCGCTCAAACATAACGCGTTTCGGGCATTAGCGACCTAAAAAACTGAGTTCAAAGATGTTCAACCGTATCGATTTCGTATTCGTGTTCACCATCGGGTGACTTAACGACCACGATATCGCCCAGCAATTTACCGATCATCGCTCTCGCCATCGGAGATAACACCGAGATCGTATCTTCTTTAATGTCCGCTTCGTCTTCTCCGACGATTTTGTATCGTGCTTCCCGACTACTACCTTCTTCAACCAACGTTACCGTACAACCAAATACAACCTTTCCACTTGGACTGATCTTTGTGATATCGATAACCTGAGCGTCACCAAGTTTGGCTTCGATCTCCTGTATCCGCCCTTCCGTGAAGCCCTGTTGCTCCTTCGCCGCATGATATTCAGCGTTCTCGCGCAAGTCTCCATGTTCTCGAGCCGCAGCAATCGCACTGGTCACAGACGGCCGCACGACGCTTTTGAGATGCGTCAATTCCTTCCGCAGTTTTGCTTCACCCTCTACGGTCATCGGCGTGGTCACGCTGCCGATCCTCGGTGTATTTCCTGAAGGCTACGGACCCTTGTACTGTTCCCATGACGCATNGCAATACAGAAAGCTTCTCCTCCTGCAAGCGTCGTGGTGTAGCACACTTTATGACGCAGAGCGAGGCGTCTGATGACTGCCGAGTCAATGATCGCCTGGCGGCCCTCCGTCGTATTAACAATCAATGTTGGTGCTTCATTCTTAATAAGGTCGGTTACGTCCGGTCGACCTTCCGCAACTTTATTGACAACCCCACTAATTACGCCTGATTCCCTTAGAGTTCTCGCAGTTCCTCCTGTTGCAACAATTTCAAATCCCAAGCTAGTCAATTGTTTTGCGACTTCAGCAACATATGGCCGATCAGACTTCTTAACGCTTATGAAAGCTAACCCGCCCTTAGGCAAAATTTCTCCTGCGGCCAGCGTGGCCTTGGCGAAAGCCTCGCCGAATGATCCACCAATCCCCATCACTTCTCCCGTAGATTTCATCTCTGGTCCAAGAATCGGGTCGACCCCAGGGAACTTGGTAAATGGGAACACGGATTCCTTAACAGCGTAGTGATCCGGGATAATCTCTTCTGTAAAACCCTGGGATGCCAAGCTTTCGCCAACCATACAACGCGCCGCAATCTTGGCTAACGAGACTCCAATCGATTTTGAAACAAAGGGCACCGTACGCGAGGCTCTCGGGTTGACCTCGATGACGTAGATCTTTTCATCCTGAACCGCCATTTGAACATTCATTAAACCCACGACGCCCAGTTCCAGTGCCAGCGATTTCACCTGATTTCGGATTTCGTTTTGAATATCGGCATCGAGACGATATGGAGGCAGCGAACAAGCCGAATCGCCAGAGTGCACGCCCGCTTGTTCGATATGCTGCATGATGGCGCCAATCACGACTCGCTCCCCATCACATACCGCATCTACGTCAACCTCCACCGCTTGATCCAAGAATCGGTCAAGTAGCACCGGTGCCGCATTGGATACCTCAAACGCAGTCTCCATATACCGTTGTAGATCTTGAGGACCATGTACGATCTCCATCGCACGGCCACCTAAAACGTACGACGGTCGAACGACAATCGGATAGCCGATCTCATCTGCGGCTTGCGTCGCCGTACTTGGTTCAATGACGGTACGGTTCGACGGTTGCCTCAACGCAACTTTTTCGATCAGTGTTTGAAACCGTTCGCGGTCTTCGGCTCGATCTATCGCCTCCGCACTCGTTCCGAGAATTGGAACACCCGATGACTCGAGTTGATCAACAAGTTTGAGAGGTGTCTGACCTCCGAACTGGACAATGACACCGTGAGGTTCCTCTAATTCAACAATGGCGAGGACATCCTCAAGTGTCACCGGCTCAAAGTAGAGACGGTCCGACGTATCGTAGTCGGTCGAAACGGTCTCGGGATTACAATTCACCATAATCGTTTCATATCCGTCTTCACGCATTGCCATGGCCGCGTGGACACAGCAGTAGTCAAATTCGATACCCTGGCCAATCCGATTTGGGCCGCCGCCTAAAACGATGATTTTTCGTTCTTTGGTAGGTTGCGCCTCACATTCTTCTTCGTAGGTCGAATACATGTAAGCGGTCGCAGCCTCGAACTCGGCGGCACATGTATCAACGCGTTTAAAGACCGGGCGGATACCAAATGACTTACGATATTCTCTAAATTCATCCTCCGAGCATCCTATTATCGACGCTAGACGAGCATCAGAAAAACCATCTCGCTTCAATTGACGAACGTGGGCGTCGGTAAGACCTCCAAGATCCCGACCAATGAGCGACTTCTCCGTTTGAACGAGGTCTTCAATATGGGCCAGAAACCACTCGTCGATACCCGTAGCTTCCGCAACTTCCTCGATAGCCATACCCTCTCGGAAAGCATCTGCCACAAACCAGATCCGTTCCGCTCCCGCCTGTCTTAATTCAAGCGTAAGGATCGATGCCCGCTCGTCGTCGTTCGGAGGAAGGATTGGATCCAAACCCATCACCCCCGTCTCGAGACCTCTCAATGCTTTCTGGAAAGATTCCTTGAAAGTACGCCCAATCGCCATCACTTCACCGACCGATTTCATTTGGGTCGTTAGTCGATTTTCGGCTTGACTGAATTTCTCGAAAGTAAATCGCGGGACTTTGGTCACTACATAATCGATCGAGGGTTCAAACGACGCGGGTGTTACTCCGGTTATATCGTTTATCAATTCGTCCAGGGTATACCCGACTGCCAACTTAGCCGCGACCTTGGCGATTGGAAATCCCGTAGCTTTCGAAGCAAGCGCCGACGATCGCGACACGCGCGGATTCATTTCAATAACAACCATCCGTCCTGAACCGGGGTCTAGCGCGAACTGGACATTGGAACCCCCCGTGTCAACACCGATCTCCCGTAACACAGCGATTGATGCGTTACGCATCAATTGATATTCCTTATCGGTCAGCGTCTGTGCGGGCGCTACCGTAATTGAATCTCCCGTATGGATTCCCATCGGATCAACATTTTCGATTGAACAAACGATGATGCAGTTGTCGGCTCGATCACGTACGACCTCCATCTCAAATTCTTTCCAACCCAACAGTGATTCATCGATCAACAATTCCGTAGTCGGAGAAAGATCTAAACCCCTTGAGCATATTTCGATAAATTCCTCTCGGTTGTACGCAACGCCACCACCACTTCCACCAAGAGTAAAGGAAGGTCGAATGATGCAGGGGAAACCAAGCCGGCTCTGAACCTGTAGCGCTTCTTCCAAGCTATGCGCGATCGCAGAGCGGGGAGTGTCTAGACCAATCCGCCGCATGGCGCGATCAAATCGTTCTCTGTCTTCTGCCTTGTCGATCGCATCTTGACTAGCACCAATGAGTTCAACATTGTGGGCTTCGAGAACGCCCTCGCGAACGAGGTCGAGTGCACAATTGAGCCCAGTCTGACCGCCCATAGTGGGTAACAATGCTTCCGGTTTTTCCCGAGCAATGATCTCAGCAACGGTTTTCCACTCAACCGGTTCTACGTACGTCGCATCGGCCATCGTCGGATCCGTCATGATTGTCGCCGGATTGGAATTGACCAATACGACTCGATACCCCTCGCTTCTAAGCGCTTTGCACGCCTGCGCCCCGGAATAATCAAATTCACAAGCCTGTCCGATGACGATCGGACCCGCGCCAATGATAAGTACAGTTTCTATGTCATCGCGCCTAGGCATGCGGNCTTTCGTTCCTATAATCCGACATCATTTGGACAAATCGGTCGAAAAGATAAGCGCAGTCCTGCGGCCCTGGGCTAGCTTCCGGGTGGCCTTGAAAACCGAATGCCGGTTTGTCCGTTCTAGCCAATCCTTGTAGAGAGCCGTCGAAGAGCGAGACATGTGTGATCTTCAGATTTTGTGGCAATGAGTCTCCGTCTACCGCAAAACCGTGGTTCTGGCTGGTGATGATGACTCGACCTGTCGACAAATCCTGAACCGGGTGATTCGCCCCGTGATGACCGTGTGTCATCTTGACGGTCTTTGCATCGCTCGCCAAAGCCAGTAACTGACAGCCGAGGCAAATCCCAAACAACGGAAGTTCTGTTTCCAAGAATTCTCGTATCGACGCGATCGCGTACTCGCAAGGATCTGGATCGCCCGGTCCGTTGGATAGAAACACTCCATCCGGACGCATTGCCATCACAGCTTCGGCGGNCGTCGTTGCCGGCACCAGAGTGACGTCGCAACCTCGATCGACCAAAAGGCGCAAAATCGCTCGTTTNACGCCGAAGTCATAGGCGACGACTTTATGGCTAGCCGAGTTTGATTGAGCGTATCCCTCGCCCAAACACCAACTACCACCCTTCCAATTCACAACGTCCTGGCGACTCACCACTTTCGCTAAATCCATGCCAGCCAATCCGGGAAACGCATTCGTCTGAGCGAGGGCCTCTTGTTCAGACAATTCTTCGTCAGCGACTAAACAACCCCGCATAGAGCCTTTCTGCCTAAGAATTCGAGTGAGCCTTCGCGTATCAATCCCGTCGATAGCCACGACTTCTTTGTCTTGTAGAAAATCCGCAAGCGAGTGACTGGCTCTCCAACTACTCAAATGGACCGGAAGATCGCGTATCACCAAGCCGTCTGCCCATACCCGATCGGACTCCATGTCCTCATCGTTCGTTCCGGTGTTACCGATATGGGGATACGTGAGGGTAATGATTTGCCGCGCATACGACGGATCGGTAAGAATTTCTTGGTACCCGGTCATCGCCGTATTGAAGACGACTTCTCCAGTCGCCATACCAGGGATACCAATCGAGCGCCCGCGAAAAACGCTACCGTCTTCAAGTACCAGTATGGCGGGCTTCACTTGCTTCCTATAAAAAGGCGG
>JGI24816J26688_1000083_pt1 | contig 19958 bp, 19 predicted proteins | sample METZYME_3_250m_FD_26688 | JGI IMG/M metagenome (IMG submission 26688)
ATGTTCCTTAGAAATCGTTTCTNTGGGTAATGTAGTTTCAGTCTTTTCAATCTCATCAGAGACTTCAGTCATTACNGCTTCTGGTTCATCGTCTTGATCATCAACAAAAGAAGTATCAACGTCAATTAAACAAAGATCATCGCCTTGATTAATNTTATCNCCCTTATTAGCATATATTGATATCACTTTACCAGGATAAGGGCTGGGAACATCCATTGCTGCCTTATCTGTCTCTAAGGTAAGAATTGGGTCATCCACTTTAACCACATCCCCCTCATTGACAATTAATTCAACGACTTCAACATCGCTAAAATCTCCAAGATCTGGAAGTAAAACTGTTTTTTTATTAGAAATTAAAGGCTCTCCTAAGAAAATGCTTATTCAGGGTATTCCACATTATCTAATACGTTATCTAATTCGCCATTGTTAAACATTTGCTCAACAATGTCAGACCCCCCTACCAGTTCTCCGTTAACATAAAGTTGAGGAAAAGTGGGCCAATCTGAATAAGTTTTCAGCCCCTCTCGGATCTCATGATCCTCAAGGATATTAACAAATGCAAAGCGTTTGTTAGACGCTTTAAGGATTCCACAAACTTTTGCTGAAAAGCCACACTGAGGAAAATCTGGTGTTCCTTTCATATAAAGTAAAAGAGGAAACTCACCTAATTGGTTCTTAATGCGTTCTTTCACATCCATTACAAACTCCTTTATAAACTTTGAATAAAGCTTATTATAAATTCTCTGGATATAAAAATATTGTGTATTTTAATTAAAGATGTGTGTTTGACTGTAATTAAAAATTATTATATTTTTTCTACAACAAATAAATGAGGGTGAATATATGAATCCATTAGATAAAATTACAGGAACGATAGTCACTGGATTAGTGGTATCAATACTTATTGCATTGGGTACAAATCTATCTGGTCCTAGTGCAGCTAATTCAATCGTTATCTGGCTACACGTAGCTGCAGGAGTAGCTTGGATAGGGTTGCTTTATTATTTCAATTTTGTTCAAGTTCCATCAGTTGCCGAAGCAAATGCAGACTCAGAAGGACCAGGACCGGCTGCAATAACAAAGTATGTGGCTCCTAGAGCCTTATTATGGTTTCGTTGGGCTGCTTTGCTTACTTGGCTTACAGGAGCGGCTTTTCTATACCTTAACGGTAATTTAGGAGATGCTTTTGAATTAGGTATGAGAACAGGTAACGCTTATGCCACAACCATTGGTGTTGGCGCTTGGTTAGGAACAATTATGCTGTTTAATGTTTGGATTCTAATCTGGCCGAATCAAAAAAAGGTTTTAGGCATTGTTGAAGCCTCAGCAGAAGAAAAAGCAAAAGGAGCAAGAATTGCTTTTTTGGCCTCAAGAACTAATACCATGCTCTCAATCCCTATGCTTATGAGTATGGTGGGCGCTGGTCACGGTTTTTTTATGTAATAAAAGCTTAATTCCAATTAAAAGGCTCACATGTTTATGTGGGCCTTTTTTTATTTGCTATAAGATATCTTTTAGCTTCTTGGCAATAGCGTCTACATCCTCAGGGTCAGCATTGCTGTATTCTGGATAACTGTGAAAACGCTCGAAAACCTTTATTGTTGCATCAATACCTATTTGTTCGGACTGAAGAGCAATTCCATGACCTGGGTCTTTAGGTGCAGAAGGATCCATGAGAAAAGCCTGTCCAGATTTATTGATAATTGTGTCAGAAAAAGGTTGAACTCTTGTCTGTATAGCCCATTCAACTTCAGACAGATCATAAGGATTTACATCAGGCCCAACAACAACAACCACTTTTGCAGTTCGACCCCAACGTCCGCTAGCACCCCAAACTGCATGCAAAACAAACTTACCAAACTCAGGGTGTGGCTTTTGTGCACCATCAACTGAAAGTTGCACAAAATAACTCAAATTAGGTGTAACCACCACATCTATGACTTCAGGTATTTTTGATTGCAAATCACTAAGTAATTCACCTTCAATCGGTAAACAAGCCATATAGTTATGGTCAAAAGGAGGTTCCATCTCCATGGTCGCATACCAAATAGGCTCATTTCGGTGGGTTATACAATCAACCTCAATCAATGGAAATAATTGAGCGTCATCATAGTAGCCTATTGGATTAGAGTGAGGTCCAATCGTCACGTCCCTGTTAGGCAAGAATCGTCCCTCTATCACTAACTCAGAACTCGCAGGAACTTGTAGATCTATTGTTTCACAATTAACAACTTCCACAGCTTCACCTCTTAAGCCACCTGCAAAATCCATTTCATCTAAACCAAAAGGTATGCTAGTGGCTCCAGCAATTTGTATGACAGGGTCAACGACACAGGCGATAGCTATCTCCAATGGTTTGTTCATTTCCTGTGCTTTAGCCCAATGCAGCCCAATATGATTCCCTGGAGGGTTCCAGAAAGCAAAAATAGATAGGCATTGTCTCTGTTCCTCATCTGAATACACCTCACCATTTGGGTGTGTTGCGTTCCAAAGTTGGGTTAAACGATAACAGCCTGTATTTGGGATACCTGTTTCGGGATCTTTTGTAATCACAACAGCATTGGTGATATAAGATGGGCCCTCTTTACCAAACCAAACATGAGGAAGTTGTTTACCTATATTGATATCCCCTTTGTTTATCTTGTTCTCTTTGCAAGGAGCTTTAGCGCCATCAATAACTTTGGGTTTTATCCATCTGGATTGATCAGTTAAGACTTCTGCATGTTTTAACTTGGCTTCTAGAGGATCATCTGTACCCAAGATCATTGAAGTTCTCTGTCTAGTACCGTAGGGATTAAATAATACTGGAATATCTTTAGTGTTATACCCATCGAGATTATTTAACATTAATGCCGGCCCATCATGATTATGCAGATGCCTCATTAAAGCCTGAAGCTCAGTGGTTTCTCTTGCAACATTAAGCTCAATATCTAAATCTAATAATAAGCCCTTATCTTTGAGTAATTCTAAGTACCCTCTCATGTCATTAAAATCCACTTCATTATCTCCTGTAAATATGATTAAAAATTATATTCTAGATTTAACATTTTGAACATCACGCTCTTAAGCAACTTCAAATTAAATCAAAGATTTAATATAGTTTAACCGATACAATAACCAACTAATACCTAGAGATTATAATGAAAGAAAAAGTTGCAATAGTTACAGGCTCCGCCACAGGTGTGGGGGCCGCTACCGCAGTCTTGCTGGCAGAGAAGGGTTGCAATGTTGTTATTAACTACACTCGATCAAAAGAAGAAGCTATGGCAACGGCTCAATTAGTTGAACAACACAATGTTGAGTGCATCGTGTTTAAAGCTGATGTTTCTAATGATGATGAATGTAAATCAATGGTTGAAGCAGCAATAAAAAAATGGGGGAAAATTGATTACCTTGTCAATAATGCGGGTAAAACAAAATTTAACCCTTTTGAGAACCTTGACGGTTTATCTGGTGAGGATTTCCTAGATATTTATTCAGTTAATGTTGTTGGGCCCTATCAGATGATAAAAGCTGTTGTTCCATATATGAAACAACAAGGTGGGGGTGCCATTGTAAATGATTCATCATTAGCTGGTATCAATGGTGTTGGTTCATCAATTGCCTATGTCACTTCTAAAGCTGCATTAAATATAATGACCAAATCATTGGCTCATGTTCTAGGTCCTGAAATTAGAATTAACGCTGTAGCCCCNGGCCCTATTCAAACAAGATGGTTGAAAGGGGGCATGGGTGATGAGGCCTATTCAGCACTAATTGAACAAGCTGAAAATGAATTACCCTTAAAGCAAGTTGCCACCGCTGAAGACGTTGCTGAAACCTTAGTGTGGTTTCTTGAGGGGGCTAAACTCATAACAGGTGAAGTTCTGATAGTAGATAGTGGAGCTCATTTAGGATCCCTACCTAAATACTCAAGCTCTGAAGACTAATCTTTTTTAATCCAAGAACCGTCAATCAAAGTGATTTCTTGTTTATAACCAAATTCAATTGAGTTATCTATTATCCGATAGTAAAAAGGCTTCAATTTAAAAAGACTGATGGTTTTGAATTGCTGAGCAATCCTTTCTTCTTGCTCATCTTTAGGATTATTCAATAACTCCTTTAGAAAAATATATTTAGAGGTGTACTGATTTAAGACACTAGATTTTTTATCCTCTCCCACATGACTTACATGACCGGTAGCTTGAACCCCTTGGATTGATTGCCAATCGCTCACATCTTGATAAATAGTGACTGCAACTTCATTATGACTTTCGATATCTTGGATATGCCTTGCTCTGTCTGAGGACAAGAAATAAAGATTCATCTCAGCATCAGCTATATAAAACACAGTAGCTGCCCAAATTGATTGTGCATTTCTGGTGGCTATTGTAAGAGTATTGTGCTCATTTAAGAACAATTGTAAACGTTCTTTTAGCTCTGCAATGGACTCACTAACCATTGGCGTTTAAACACCTTGCCACCGCTTAACCACATCATTATCAACACCAGCGAGATCCAGAACACGTCCCACAGTATGATTAACAATATCATCAATAGTTTTTGGGTGGTTATAGAATGCGGGATTAGGAGGAACAATATCAGCTCCCATCAATGAAGCTTTGTACAATAACTCTGTGTGGCCAAGATGAAGTGGGGTTTCTCTGGGCACTATAATTAATTGTCTTGTCTCCTTAAGAATTACATCAGCAGCTCTGACGATTAAATTGGTTGCGTATGAATTTACAATTCCCGAAAGAGTCTTCATGGAACAAGGAGCTATAATCATTCCGCTGGTCTCAAATGAACCACTAGCAATACTTGCGCCTAAATTACGATCGTTATGGACAACATCCGCCATAGACTCAATCTCTTTAAGATCAAGGTCGCTCTCCAGAGAGATATTTAACTTGCCTCCTTTTGTTACAACTAAATGGGTTTCAATGTCATCAATCCCTTTTAGAATTTGCAAAACACGGATACCATAAATGATTCCACTGGCGCCGGAAATTCCTATAATCAGTCTGTTCATAGCTTTGCATTATATCAATTTAATAAGCTTTGGATTAATCTAAGGGCAATTATTTATTTATAGTATTCTAGGTTGAAAAAATGTCTAAAATTAAAAAATCTTACATAAACATAGCCTCAGGACAAATACATTATAGATATATAGAAGGTGATGGGCAGCCGTTATTGTTTTTTCATAGGACCCCATCAAGTTCAATAATGTTTGAGCGTTTGATGCTCGAAATGAAGAATGATAGACCTCTATTTGCCTTTGACACGCCTGGGTTTGGTGAATCATTCAACCCTGATGGTATGCCAAGTCTAGAAGATTATCGAGATTGGTTCATTGAAGTGATAAATAAGATCGGATTGGACCAATTCCATATTTATGCTCATCATACAGGCACTCATATTGCTTCTGAAATTGCTCTCAAATTGGAACATCAAATTCTTTCTCTTTGCCTTAATGGTGCTGCTTATTTAACTTTTGAGGAAAGAGAAATGTTTCAAAATAATCTCACATCAGCATTAGAAGCTGATGAAAAAGGTGAATATCTTATTGAGACATTTAATCTAATTAAAACTTTATTTCCAACATTTGATCCTGATCTTGTTGATTTAGAATTAAGAGGAGCGTTGAGATCCAAAACAGGAAGAAATCAAGCTTTTACTGCAATTTGGAAACAAGATTTTATGAAAGTCTTATCTGAGATCAAGTGCCCTATTCTCGTGATGTCAGCTATTGATGATTTTTTTATTGATCAATTAGAACTCATTAAAGAAGACCTTCCATTAATTAAAACAGCCATTTTAGAAGAATCTAGAATTGCCTCAACTGAACTCCAAACCGAAGCAACAGCCAGTCTCATTAGAGATTTTATTAAAGAAGTTGAAGAAAAGAATTAAGGTCTAACAGTAATTTCTATTTTTTTAGAGATCAATGGTTGCTTGTGAGGTATATGGTTTCCATCACCTAGAATAAGTTGGAGTGTGTGTTTACCAGGAATAAGAGTTAGCTGGGTATGATCTTGACCTTTACCAAAATGCAGATAATTTGAACTGCTGGGTATGGGTAATAAAAGATTAGGTAAATCAGCATCGATAATTAAATGATGATGTCCAGTGGCAGGCTCATAGGTTCCAGCTGGAGCTAAAGTCATACCTTCAATCCCAAAGTAAACTTTAAAAGTTTGATTAACCTCTTCCCCATGTTGTGGTTGCAAAATAATAACTTGTTTTGGTGGCTCTTCATCAGCGAAAAGATTGATCGAGAAGAAAAATACAACTAAAAGACTGACAACTTTAGTATTATTTTTAATCATTATTAACTCTGCTATTCCATTTCCAATATATGGTCCCACTCTTTTCTGCTTAAAGGAATCACAGACAACCTGTTACCTCGTTGCAATAACTTCATGGTCTGTAATGATTCTACTTGACGCAGTTCTGTTAGTGTAATTTTCCTTTTCAAATGTCTATTGTATTTAACATCAATCATTAACCATCTGGGATCATCAGGATTACTTTAGGATCAAAGTACTTCTCTTTCTTATCAAATGCAGTGTGGTCGGGATAAGCTTTACTGGCGATTTCCATTAAGCCAACAATGCCGGGTTCTTTACAATTTGAATGATAGAAAAAAGCCTGATCACCTATTTGCATTTGATCCCTAAAAAAATTTCTCACTTGATAATTACGTATGCCATCCCAGTGATCAGTAACAAAATCTTCCAGATCATCAATACTGTAGGTATCTGGTTCTGATTTCATTAACCAATACTGCATTTATCTATTGTTCCTTAATAAGGTTTATCTAATTCATCATACCAAAATTGTCGCCATTCAGAATCAGGATCCAAATCTGAACAAAGACCATCTGCAAACTGATAAAGCCAACTTTCATTTTCAACATTATCAAATTTTATTGCCGAATCAACCATTTCACATTTCATCTTAAAATCAATATTCTCATCCTTTTCAATGCTTGCGAAAAGTGATTCTTTGGTAATAGCATTGGATGTCATACGAATACCACGATCTGTTTTGCTGTCAAATATTATATATTTAGAGTTCTCAGGGGATATTTCATTCCAAGATCTCCACTCTATTTGGTTACCTTTACGTCCTTTTCCAGGGGCCCCTGTGTATGCAAACTCTGCCCAATAACTCATCATGGTATTTGATAAATTTTTTACTTCTTCCATGTTTTTTCGGCTAAGTATGTATTTGGTTAGTGTGTCCTCTTCAAAGTTACCCATAACAAAGGGAATCTCAAAAGCATGGGCTGCACCTAAAAGATCAGAAAGATTAACCCCAAACTTCCTGGGCTCATCATCCCAGTCAAAACGATAAGCATAAACATTCTTTCTTCCTATTAGACTCAGTTCCCTAGCTGGCTGATCAACAGCAAGGAATTTCCACGTATTTGAACGATGGCTAACCACTGAATTCCAAGTCTCAATGTTTCTAATTCTAGGTAATCCTAAAAACGAACGCACCAACCTAGGATTCGTCATAAGAAACAACTTCATTTCATCTCTATTTGTCCCAAAAATAATAGGGATATTTGCAGAAAACCCATTTTTAAGGGAGTTTAAAATTCCATTTTGATCAAGCACTATACCGTCTGGAAAAGGTCTCAACATTTCATTGGTATTGAATCTGGCCTCTTGAAAAGATACATAGATTTCCTCTGTTGATGATGACCTTAGGAGATCATTGATAGCCTCATCATTCATATCAATCTGAAGGCTCAAAGCTTCCTCTCTTGTTTGTGCATAATCTCTTTCAATTAATAGCTGATTGACCAATTCTTTTGAGGTGTAGTTTTTCCATGGAAGATTATCTTTTAGGTAAGATTCTGCATGAGTGATATCACCCGGTTTGATACCGCCACTTTGAATAATTGCTTTATGAAATAAACCTTCTGCTATAGGTGAAGACAATAATGCTGCGACATTATAACCTCCTGCTGATTCACCAAAAATAGTGATATTAGTAGGGTCACCACCAAAATTTGCGATATTAGACTGCACCCATTCTAGAGACTGAATAGTGTCAATATTTCCATAATTACCAGAAGCACTCATTGGATCAACTGACAATTCTTTAATACTAGGATGACTAAACCAGCCAAAAGGACCGAGTCGATAGTTTATAGTCACCACGATTAAATTATGTTGATAAACTAGTTCAGAAGGGTCATAAAAATCAGCATTCCCTGAGACATTACTGCCTCCATGAATCCAAACCATCACTGGAAGTGGGGATGAATTACTAAGTTCTTCTTGACTCATTTGGGGTGCCCATACATTTAAATAAAGACAATCCTCTGAGCCAACCATATCGCGCCATTCTTTTCGCTTTACTGTATTAATTAATGAGCCTTTTTGAGCACAAGTAGCACCAAAATTAAGTGATTCTTTAATGCCTTCCCAGTCATCAGGAGCTTTTGCTTTTTTCCATCGGAATTCGCTGCTAGGAATAGACCCGTATTGTATTCCTAGCCATTGATGAGTTTTATCATTAAACCCACCGATCACTTTACCGTTTTGTGTGTTCCTCACAGAACTATCATCAGGTTCTAAATCACTTTTTGGTACGCTGCATGAGGACAACCATAGAGCTAGAAAAACAGAGGTTATTAGTTTTAAATTCATGGTTCAATCTTTATTTTTGAAGGGTATTCTATATTTGATTTTATTCAAAATCAGCAATTTCTTAGTAAATTTATAATACGAGTGTAATATACGATCTTATATGAAAAACAGATTCTTCAGACAATTAATACTTAGCTTTAGTGTTTGCTTAATAATGCTCGTTAACACAAAGGCGGTGGATGCGAATCCATGGGCATCTCCTGATGACCTATTGTTGAGACATGATATACAAATCCTTGTCGATTCTGGAGCCCTAAATATACCAATCTCCACATGGCCTTTGGCATGGGGAGATATTGCTTATAATCTAACAAAAAATGAAAGTGAAATGAGTCTGATTGAGATTACCTCATTTCAGCGTATTAAAGATGCCTTAATTGAAGCTGAGATGGGCGGTTTAGGAGGTCAAACTGAACTTAAGGTTGCTAAGAATCCAAATCAAATGACTTGGTTTAATGACAGTGTTACAAATACTAAATCAGTTGGCGCGCAATCATCGTATTTATCAAAGAATTTAGCCCTTAATATCAAGGTAGAAAAAATTCCTGGAGAAACTTTAATGGATGAGTCTTATCTAGCAATCGCTAGGGGAAATTACTCATTAACACTTGGCTCTAAGAAAAATTGGTGGGGACCAGGTTGGGGCAGTAGCTTGGTTCTTTCTACAAACGCAAGGCCAATAAGAGGCCTCTCAATTGAGAGGAATTTCTCGGATCCATTTGAATCAGCTTTGCTAAAATGGATTGGACCATGGGATCTCTCAATGATGATTGGGGAACTAGATAATAATAGGTCAACCCCTGATCCAAAGTTTTTTGGCTTGCGTTTTGGTTTTAGACCTACATCATCTCTAGAATTAGGTTTTTCCAGAACATCCCTATTCTGTGGTGAAAACTTATCTTGTGGATTGTCAACCTTCACCGATATGCTCATCGATAAAAATGATGGAGGATACAATGCTTTTGGTTTTGATTTCAGATCCTCGTATAACATTAATGACATTCCCTTCGCTGTCTATGGCCAGTTAATGGGAGAACCTTTTCAAGATAATGCAATGAGCTTGTTTGGCATGGAAACATGGGGTTTAGTTGATTCAAATCAACAATTAGAGAGTTACAGATTTTTTGTCGAAGCTTCTTCAACNTCNTGNCANTTCTATAAACATGACAGTGCAAAATACGGCTGTGCTTATCGCAATGAGCTATACACAGATGGTTATCGTTATGANGGCTTTAATATTGGTCACACCAGCGATGGGGACTCAATTGTTCTAAGTTTAGGCGGGATATTGGTTGGTGAAAATTCACAATTATTCAAATCAAAACTTTCCCTTGGTCAATTAAATAGAGGATCAATAAACTCTTATCAACTAACAGAACACCGAACTAATTTCTTTAATGCTGATTTGGGTTATGAATTTGATCTCTATTGGTTTGACATTCCACTTGGAAGTTTTGATGTTGGTGTGGGATACGATATATATAAGGACAAAGTCGATAACACTTCTGAAAATGAACCAAGAATATACGTTGCCTGGAATAATGACATGAACTTTACACAAGAGAAAACTATGGATTTCTCAGAATATATTGAATTAATTGAAGTCAGCGATGAAGAAATAATCACTGAGGAACTTGTCGATAATGATTTAAATGCCTTTAGAGATCTGGGTAACTTTGAGCTTTCTGAAATCATTGGGATATTTGATGCAGTCACCACACAGCGAAGTGACACAAATATTATGACTAAAGTCTCAACCAACATCCAATCAGTTGAACAGATCCTAAGTGAACTTAATTCATTATCCGATGACGGCAAAACTTTATCCGATTACCTCGGACTCATGGATTCAACTATTTCGCAAAGAAATTAGATCAATTTAATCCCAGTTTATTCATGTATCGATCTCTGAGTCGCTTTGATCGTGTCATGAGACTAATGCTATTGCCATCAATAAGCACTTCATCGGCAAAGCTGGACACTTCCAATGGATCATTGTCCCATAAGACTAGATCAGCATGTTTGCCAACCTCTATCGAGCCAATCGTATCTTCCAATCCGAAGGTCTCAGCAATATTTATTGTTAAAGCTTTTATGGCTTCATCTTTTGACAAACCGTGAGCAACAGCATTACCAGCCCCTTGACGACTTAGATAAGAATTATGTGTGCTTTGAGAGGTAATTAAAATCTTTACCCCTGCTGCATGGAGTATGGCTGCATTATCTAATCTAGCACCAATGGAATCAAAAGAACTCGGTATATTATCCATTGGATCTATAATCACTGGTATCGATTCTGTAGCCAGTGTCTCTGCTATTCGCCAAGCTTCTTTAGCCCCAAGAAAAACAATATTAATTTGATGCTCTTTAGAAAAAGCAATTATTTTTAATAAGTCAGATGCCCGATTTGCTCTAACTATGAGTGGGATCTCACCTTTTAGTAATCTCTGGATGGCCACTATATCCCTGACGGTATAATCACCCGCTTCAGAATATTTACCGCCCTTTAAAATTGAAGATCTTGATGTAGTAAAACGCCGCGCTAAATTAAAAGAATCTTTAAGCATCAGCATATCTGCAGCTCTAGAATCTTTGGTGCCTCCAAACTCCATAATCATAGCTATATCTTTAGCAACTGGTTCTATCTTTAATAATCCATCGGTTTTAAAAACAGACGCCATGCCTGAATAAATCCCTGAACCAGAGGCAGGCACTACAATGGCGGAAGTAATACCACCTGAACGATTATAGGGAATCAAAACAGAGGACGGATTAAATGCATCAACGATACTAAATCCAGCTGAATATTTATCTGTTGAATCATCTCTTGTTGCTGGCTCTAATTCTATTTCTATTAGACCTAAGGTTGAGTGAGGTGCAATAAGACCTGGGGTTATAATTTTGCTACTTGCATCGATAATAAAAGCGTCAGTTGCCTCAATATCTAGGCCAACTTTAGTTATTATGCCTTGATCAATTAAAACATCAGTCTCTAGCAAAGTGCCTTGATCTGTGGCGGTCATTACAGTCGCATTTTGTATCAAAATTCTAGAATGATTTTCGGCTTCTGCAGAAATAAAGAACAAACTAGTAATAATGAATATAGAGTTAAAATATTTCATAGCCTGTCTCCTTCAGGAATTATAATTCCTAAATCAAAATCAGTTCTTGTAAAAGCATCAATTGAGCNACTGTCGTATTTTAAGTGGCCATCAATAAACACNTTTTCAGCTTTAGAATAGATGCTAAAAGGATCCCCACTCCAAATGACTACATCTCCCATTTTACCANCCTCAAGACTACCCACTCGATCAGCAATGCCTAGTGCTTTTGCAGGATTCAAAGTAATCCATTGTATGGCTCTGGCNTTATTAATGTCTAACCCTGCACGATTTCCTGCTGAAAGTGCTTTTGCAGCCTCTTGATTCAGATGTTGAATACCTACTGCAGAATCCGAATGCACAATGGCACACCCTTTTCCGCTTAACGCTTGATCCACCATCGCCACATTTTCCCAAACCATATCGAAGGCTTCATGCTTAAATCCCCACCAATCAGCCCACATCGCGGCACAAACTCCTTGCTCTGCAAGTATATCGGCAACTTTGTAAGCCTCGATAGCATGATGAAATGTTGTAACTTTGTAATTAAACTCTTTAGCTATGTCTAACATTACAGCCATCTCTTCACCCCTGTAACAATGATTCTGAATAAGAATGTCACCTTTGAGTACACCCACTAGAGTTTCTAGTTCAAGATCTCTAGACGGAGCATAGCCTAATTCCTTCGCTTCTTCTGACTTAGACTCATATTCTTCTAATCGATTCAGATAGGATTGTGCTTCTATCCAGGCTTTTCTATAGCCTGCTACATTACCCATTCTTGTGGAAGGTTCAGACTTTCTATTCCCATAGACTCTTTTTGGATTTTCACCGCAAGCCATTTTTAAAGTGTAAGGAGCACCTGGAAACTTCATGCCTTGTACAGTAACGCTTCTGATATTCTTTAGTGTCACCCCTCTTCCACCAATTAAATTTGCAGAACCTGGTAGTACATGGAATGTGGTTATGCCGCCTTTAAGAGCTAGAGTATATTGAGGGTCTTGTGTCCATACAGAATGCTCAGCCCACACATGAGGTGTGGTCGGACTAGTGGCTTCATTCCCATCTGAACTGGAACGAAGACCTGGAGCCGGATAAACACCCATATGGGAATGAATATCAATAATGCCTGGGGTTACCCATTTACCCTCAGCATCAATTACTTGAGCCTCATCATCGTCTATGTCTTCACCCACAGCTATAATTTGATTGTTCTCAATTAATACTGAGGCTTTCTCCAAAAGTAATCCTGTGCCAGTGAGTACTGTTCCATTTTTTATTATTATTTTTGAACTAGGCTCTGGACTATAAGTCGATTGATAGGCTTGGTTGAGCATTTCAGCTTCGCTTATAGCCTGTAGATTCATTGAGATGAATAACAGATTAAACAGACATATCAAGTAAAAAAAATGTCGTATTGGTTTCCCCATAATCTCTGTCCCCTAACGATTTATTTAGTTTTGAATACATAGATGAATATAAAACAGCCTAAAAGTCAAACTGAGAAAAAAATAAATACTTAATCGAATTGTCATTACACAATGTTATAGAATATATCTGTGAGTGATCTTCTAAAAAACCTTATTGCATGTTCAAGTTTTTTCTTGATAGGACAAACTCTAGCATTAGAATTTGACGTCAGTACTGATCGTATTATAGAAGCAAATGAGAATAGCAATGAATGGCTAACACACGGCAGAACTTATAGTGAACAGCGACATAGTTCACTTAATCAAATTAACTCAGAAAACATAAAAAATCTTAACATTGAATGGTTTTATGATTTAGACAGCAGTCGTGGGCACGAAGCCACGCCTTTAGTCATTGATGGAATCATGTTTACTACTGGCGCTTGGAGTGTTGTCTATGCTAATGACGCAGTCACCGGCGAATTAAAATGGAAATACGATCCCAGAGTTCCAAGAGATAAAGCCAATTACTTATGTTGTGATGCCGTCAACCGAGGTGTAGCAGCATGGGAAGGTAAACTTTATATAGGAACACTTGATGGAAGACTAATTGCTCTAGATGCTGAAAATGGAACCGTGATTTGGGAAACAATGACGGTGGATGATTTCACAGTCTACAGCATCACTGGAGCTCCCAGAATTATCAAAGGCAAGGTCATAATAGGTAATGGAGGAGCAGAATATGGTGTTCGAGGTTATGTTAGTGCCTACGATGTTAATAGCGGTGAAATGATTTGGAGATTTTATACTGTTCCCGGAAACCCAGAAGACGGATTCGAAAATGATGCCATGAAAATGGCTGCAGAGACTTGGAAGGGATCCGAGTGGTGGAAATACGGCGGTGGCGGAACAGTTTGGGATTCTATGGCTTATGATCCAGAGCTTGATCTACTCTACATAGGCACAGGAAATGGATCCCCATGGAACTATAAAATTAGAAGTCCAGAAGGCGGAGATAATTTATTTGTATCCTCCATTGTTGCTTTAAAACCTGACTCCGGAGAATACGTTTGGCACTACCAGACCACACCAGGTGATAACTGGGACTACACAGCGACACAACATATCATTCTCGCTGACATTACTATTGATGGAGAAACTAGAAAAGTACTTATGCAAGCACCAAAAAATGGGTTCTTTTATGTTATTGATAGAACCAATGGTGAGTTTTTATCTGCAGAAAATTATGTGAAAGTGACATGGGCCAGTGGTGTTGACTCAGAAACAGGTAGACCATTAAAAACTGATCTGGGTGATTATGAAACAAGCTTTAAACTTGTGTTTCCAGGGGCATTAGGAGGTCATAACTGGATGCCCATGTCTTATAGTCCAGAGACAGGTTTAGTTTATATTCCAGCTCAAGAACTTTATATGCCATTTGTAAAAGATGAACAATTATAAATACGATGAGACAGGTTGGAATCTCGGAGTTGACATGACGGCTATAGCTCCACCAAAGAATCTACTTCAATTGTCATTACTTGTAAGAAGTGTGAGAGGTCGTTTAAGCGCGTGGGACCCTGTGGCACAAAAAGAAGTATGGAAACAATATTTAACCCTGCCTTGGAATGGGGGAATTTTATCAACCTCAGGAAATCTTGTATTTCAAGGAACATCTGATGGTGAACTGGTTGCTTATGACGCTAAGACAGGAGAGAGAAAATGGAGCAAAGATTTACAAACTGGAATTGTTGCTGCGCCAATCACCTACAATATCAATGGCAAACAATACGTCACCGTGGTTGCAGGCTATGGAGGAGTCTTTGCAATCCAAGCGGGTTTACCACCAAAATATTCTGGTGGACCTATCAATGCTCGGATCGTAACATTTTCATTGGATGGAGACATTCAATTGCCTGAAAGACCCACTAACATTAATATGCCCAAACCGCCTCCGCCAATTGAAGATCAAGCCAGTATCGCCAGAGGTGAAGACCTTTTTCATTGGGAATGCCATATGTGTCATGGAGCAGGTGCGATGGGAGGAGGAGTTATTGCAGATCTGAGATATATGACCGAAGAGACGCATGAGAAATTTATGGAAATTACCCTTGGCGGGCTTTACACAGAAAAAGGTATGGTTGGTTTTGCACGACGATTAAGCGAGCAGGATGCTGAAGACATTCACGCCTATTTAATTCAAAGAGCCAATGAAACTTACTTACTAGAAACTATCAACTCGGCTCTGAAATAACGAATTCCTCAACAACAGATCCATTAACTAAATGATCTTGAATAATCCTCTCTAAAACCTCTGGTGTACATCGCTTATACCAGACTCCATCGGGGTAGACCACAGCAATAGGTCCCTGAGAACAAACTCTTAAACAGTTTACTTTAGAACGATATATCCCTCCTCTGTTATCAAGCCCAAGTTCACTGAGCCTAGTCTTAAGGTATTCCCATGACTCAAGGGTTTTTCTTCTAGGGGAACAATTGGCTTCTGTTTGATCTGCACATAAGAAAATATGTTTTTGCAAAACATCTATACCGACTTCTTTCAGTTTATCTTGGAGTTTTTGCTCAGGTGTTTTTTTCACTTACTTTTTGATACGGCTTGATAGTATCTGATCAAACAGTTTTCCATAAGGCGGCCTCATAAGCTTCAGCATAGCTTCTATGCGAGTCTGTTTATAGACACCTCTTGCATGAGAAAATGTCTTAAAACCTTCTATACCATGATAGTGACCCATGCCACTCGGTCCAATACCTCCAAAGGGAATATCATCCTGAACAAATTGAAAAATGACATCATTAAGAGCCATGCCACCAGAAACTGTGTTCTTAACTATAAGATCCTGCTCGTTCCTATTATGACCAAAATAATAAAGGCCCAAAGGTCTGTCGTGAAGATTAATATAGTCAATCACCTGGTCAATTTTTGTGTAAGTTTTTATCGGCATAATAGGGCCAAAGATTTCCTCCTGCATCACCAGCATCTCATCGTTTGGATTAATGATCATTGCCGGCATAATCTTATTATGATTTCTATTTTCTTCAGTCTCATTAGAAGGATTTATTTCGATGACTCTTGCACCCTTTTGCTGTGCATCTTCTAGATATTTAAGCATCCGTTTATGATGACCCTCATTAACCATAGAGGTGTAGTCATCATTATCATAAATTGAAGGAAACATATTATTCACAGTCTCATTGGATGCCTCAATCCATGCTTCTAACATAGTCTCATGTACAAATGTGTAGTCTGGAGCTATACAGATCTGTCCTGCATTCATTAATTTACCGTTCCAAACTCGATCAGCAACAGTATTTATGTTTGCCTCAGCGCTTACAATGACAGGAGATTTTCCTCCCAATTCCAGGGTTACAGGAACAAGATTTTTAGAGGCCGCCTGCATCACTTTTTTTGCAACAGCAGACGAGCCGGTAAAAAGCAGATGATCAAAAGCCAGAGCTGAAAACTCTTGGCCAACTGAAGCATCGCCTGGAAAAACTTGAACTTCATCCTCATCAAAATACTTATTGATCATGGTCTTCATTAACGCTGAAGATCTTGGAGTAAACTCTGAAGGCTTGATCATAGCTCTGTTACCAGCTGCTAGAACAATTGCAAGAGGACCGTAAGTTAAATTAAACGGAAAATTCCAAGGACTAATAATACCCACAACCCCAAGAGGCTGATATTGTATATAAGCCTTAGCACCTAGTAAATTAAAGGGAGGCGCTGCCTTTCTTGACTCATCTCTCATCCATTTNTTTAAGTTTTTCTTTATGTAATGGACCGCATCAAAGACCGCAGCAACATCAGAGAATCTTGAAATCATATGTGANCTATGACCAAAATCCTCAGAAAGAACAACAGGTATTTGATCTTGGTATTCAAGCATCATTTCAAGAATCCTATCAAGTCGATCCTNTCGGATAGCTAANCTAGGATAAGTCTGTCGTCTAGACTGGATTTTTTGCTTATTTAAGGTTTCTTCNAACATTAGTCTAAAAAATCAGGTGAAATTTGGTAAATCAAATCATACAGGGGTTGGAAGCTCGCCCAAAGTACCATTTCACTGCCTGCTTGAGCNTTTGCANGAAGAGCTNTTTCATCAGGAATTATTNTGGGTTCGCCCGCAGCTTCTGCAATGAGTTGACTTTGACAACATTTATCCATAGCAATAAATAACCAAGCAGCAATATCAACGTTGGATCCTGTCGTTAATAAACCATGATTCTGAAGAATTACAGTTCGATTATCACCTAAAGCCTTTGCAATTTCCTCCCCTTCGTTTTTATCAAAAGCCACGCCTCCATAATCTGAATAAATAGACTGTTCCTCAAAAAACAGAGCTGCATCTTGTGTAATTGGATCCAGTAATTTACCTAAGGCAGAAAAACTTCTTCCATGTATAGAATGAGCATGAGCTGCAGAATTAACGTCAGATCTTGCCTTATGGATAGATGAATGGATATAAAAAGCAGCTGGATTGATGGGCCGATCTCCTTGAATAATTTTTCCGTCTTCTTTAACTAAGAGTAAATCAGAAACACAAATATGTGCGAAATTCATCCCCAATGGATTAACCCAGAAATGATCGCTAAACTCAGGATCTCTCAAGGTAATGTGGCCTGCTAATCCTTCATCAAAGCCATATAGAGAAAACAGTCTAAAACTGGCTGTTAAACGTTCCAGTTGAAGTCGTCTTTGCTCTTCCATTGATTGTGCAGGTATAGGGTTTAACGACCCCTTTTCTTTTTGAGGCAATTTACCTTTAGTCCTATCTATCTTTTCAGGACTCATTTTTCTCCCTTTTGCTCACTAGTTTAAGTAATATAATACACTCGATAATTAAAAAACTGGATTTAATTAATAGACTCTAAACTAATTTTCTCAAGGAATCATTTATGAAGGAAACTATTATAACTTTAGCGGCGTTCTTTTTTATCTTTGTCTTTATTGTAGCGTTTGAGTTTATCCTTGTCGGCGAAATGGCAAAAAAACAAACAGAGCCAGCACCCAGTGAATTATCAGAGATACAGTTAAATGAAGAATAATTCAACTGACAAATTCACAGTATTTAGTGTGTTGCTGGCCATTGCAGTGATTACCATTCCTATGGTGCTATTTCCAGGCCAAGCAGAAACTTTTATTCGTGAGACTTATCAAAATATTGTTAATGTTTTTGGGTCCACTTATATGGTCTTCACCTTATTAACAGTAATCTTCATGATATCTCTATGCATGACCAAATATGGTGGTTATCGACTTGGAGGGGAANATTCAACCCCTGAATACANTAACTTGAGCTGGTCATCGATGTTGTTTTGTTCAGGTATAGGAGGAGGAATACTTTATTGGGGTGTGGTTGAGTGGGCTTATTACGTCGATCAATCTCTTTTTGGAATCGAAGCTTATTCTGAAAGAGCCTATCATCTGGCTTCAGCCTATGGAATGTTTCACTGGGGTTTAAGTGGCTGGGCTTTGTATTTGATTCCCACAATAACCATAGCGGTTCCTTACTATCATTATAAACTTGGGTCTCTTAGGCTTAGCTCGGGTTTAAGAACTAATTCAAATGTCTCAGTAGAACATTCTGTTTTTGGACGTTCAGTTGATTTTATTTTTGTCTTAGTGCTCATTGGAGCCAGTGGTGGAACCTTAGGTATGTATGTCCCTGTTATAGGAGCTGGAGTTTCTGAATTATTTAATCTCGAACATAATCTGATGCTTGATTTAAGTATGTTAGCTTTATGCACCATGCTCTTTGGTTATAGTGTCTATAAAGGTATATATAATGGCATCCGATTGATCAGTAATATCAATGTCATTATGGCATTAACCTTTTTAATGTTTATTTTAATCNTGGGACCAACAAAAGAAATACTCATATTAACCTATAGTGCATTTAAAGAATTAGCTATTAACTTTGCTGGCATGAATACCTTAGGTATTATCGAAAAATCAAAATTTGCTGATGACTGGTCAATTTTTTACTGGGCATGGTGGCTAGCACTTGGACCTCAAGTGGGATTATTTGTTGCCAGAGTTTCAAAAGGCAGGTCTTTAAGAGAAGTTATTCTTGGTATGTTAATTTTAGGTAGTTTGGGTTGTACTCTATTCTTTGCGATTATGGGTAATTACGCCATAAATCTTGAGCTATCAGGTCAAATGGAAGTCTCAAGCATTCTAGCAAATGAGGGGCATCAAGTCGCTGCTACAAAAGTTATTTTATCTTTACCTTTTGGCAAGGTTTTTCTTTTCACTTATTGTTTAATTGTCGTTATTTTTATTGCAACCTCATATGATTCTGTCTCCTACATCCTCGCATCTCATATTAGAAAAACAGGAATCAATTATTCTGAACCTACTCGTTCAAGTCGTTTATTTTGGGCCTTTGTTTTAGCTATTATTCCTGCGTGCTTATTTATTATTGGCAGTAATCGAACAGCGATGGATTTGATTTTATTAATGTCACCCCCTATTTTGATTTTAAGTCCTATCTTTGTGTTTTCAATGNTTAAAACTCTTAGAAATCATTATCTTTGANGATATGAATAAACATATAAAATTCTCCACATTATTCTTAAGTATTTTTCTTTTTCTTGCTGCTATTGATGCAAGCCAATCCTCTGAATTATCCAAAGAAAAAATAACACTTAACGATCTCAATCAACTCAAAGACATAAGCTCAATTGATCTGTCCCACTCAGCCAATCTCGTGGTTTATTCTGTTTGGTCAGTGGATGAAAAAAAAGACCGCTACCGTAACGATATATGGTTATTAGAT
>JGI24816J26688_1000084_pt1 | contig 19910 bp, 19 predicted proteins | sample METZYME_3_250m_FD_26688 | JGI IMG/M metagenome (IMG submission 26688)
CTTAACTCCTTCCATCCTGCATTGGGCCCCAATAGTTTATCTTTGTTGTCATTGTAATATTCTGGAAGGAATGAATAGATTGAGACCTTTTCCTGAAAAGTGAAAAAGCCAGAGTCTCTATGCACGTTCCTAAATAATTTCAGTTGATCATATAAATAAGGATCACAATACGCCCAAGCCCCCATATTTATCATGCTACGAACAAGATCCGGGCGATTGATAGCGACTTCTTGTGCTACGCAACACCCCATTCCAACTAGCCCAATCAAATGCACATTATTCCATTGCAGGTGATCTAAAAGACCAATCAAATCATCAGCATGCAATTTCATGGAAGGCTCTGTGTTTGGGTCATCTTCAGAATCACAGATGCGATAATCAAAAACTAAAACCTGAAACTCATCAGTCAGTCCTCTAGCTAACAATTTTTCATTACCATGACAAAAAGTTCCCCAGCCACCCATACAAACTGCAGGTGGTCCTTTCCCATGGATTTCATAGTACATAGAGTGATTATTGATCTCCAGCATAGGCATGGTTCTGCCTCCAGTTCATTTTTTAATTTGAAATTGATTATATAGATTGGGATTAACTGGATCTATCACTTTCTTGATGGAATACTGTAGGTCAATATTAGATACCAGGAGATAATCTTGAGTTCAAATAAAGAAACCAAAACCATCATGGAGTTTCTTTCAGAAAATCCAAATGTTGATGTCAGCAAAGCTTGGGAGCGATGCTGGGGGATACAGACGAGTATCATTGAACGAGTTAGAGATCGTTTCGAAGTAGACAAACACCCCTCTTGTGAGGGCAGAGATTATTTTACCTCCAACGAACATCCAGATCACGGTCAATTGGAAGGATCATTTAATTCTTATACCGGTGAAAAAGTTGATTGGTTAGTGCATTCCTGGTTAGGCAATAGGCAACGAAGTATCTTAGATATCAATGCCACTGTTTTTTTAGGACAAGAAACAAGAGTGCCTCATTTGACAGTTATATTTGGAACTATTCCTCGCCTTTACTTTTATGCTGAATACACACCAAGAATGGATTTGAGAACTAACCCGGATTACTTGCATCAATACTATGAACCAGTGAATCAAGATTTCTTGGAATTTAGAGCCAATCCTAATTGGACTCGATTTGTTAGTCATGGGACTTACCTTAGATCTCTAATGTCTCCAGTTTGTGTTAGTTCTCATACTGAACTAACGGATGAAAATATAGATTATTGTGAAGATTATCTTGAGCGCTTTATAGGTCGGTGGTTCTCATGGTTGGATGAAGCTGAAGTTGTACCTGAAGCTGAGCGTAATCAACAACAAATCTATGATTTTAGTCTCAGAGAATTGGGTTACCGAAATGACCCAATGAATGTTCTTCCAATCCAGGTCTTTGGAGAAGAGGAGGCTAATAGAATGTTAGAAATGAGGATTGGGGTTGACCAAATCAAGGCAAGCAAGGGTCGCTGGAAATAATATCACCTATGATCAAAGCTCTACTTATTGACGATGATTTAAAGTTAGCAAAGCTTCTAGAGAATTATTTAAGCAAGTTCACAATTACACTCACGTCTATTAGCGACCCTCTGCAAGCTATGGATGCAATGAAACAGCATAATCCTGAAGTCATCATTCTTGATGTCATGATGCCAGATATGAATGGTTTTGATGTTTGTCGTTTGATTCGTAAAAAGTATTCTGTCCCAATTATTATGCTCAGCGCACGTGGAGAACCAAACGATAAAATTCAAGGACTAGACCTGGGGGCTGATGACTATATAGCTAAACCGTTTGAACCCAGAGAATTGGTTGCTAGAATCACGAGCTTGATCAGAAGAGTGCCTGATAAAAGAAATTTAGAAGATTCTATCTTCGAAGTAGATGATTTACATCTGGAAATCAAAATGCAAGGAAAGACATTAGATTTAACAACCAAAGAATACGATTTATTATCTTTGTTTGTTAATAACCCTGGTGTTTTGTTTACTAGAGATGACATTATTTTGGAGATTAAGGGTATCGAAGCCCATTTATTTTCTCGTTCAATTGATATTCTAATTTCAAGACTCAGACAGAAAATTGAGTCAAACCCTAAATCACCAGAGATCATTAAAACCATATGGGGCAAGGGTTATATGTTTTTAAGCGCCAATAAAGAATGAAGATGAAAAATATTTTTCAATCCTTATCTTTAAAATTGACTGCCATTTTTTTGATCACAGCGCTGGCTTACTTGTCTCTCTTAACAGTGGGTGTTCGATCATTAATCTTAAATGATGAGGTAAGAGAAACGCTGGGTTATTATCAAGCCAGCTACTTAGAAAATGTTTTAGAAGATCTTCAATACCCTCCCTCTAAAGAAAGAGCAGAACAAATGGTTTTATCAATGCCATTTGATATGAAGATTGTTGGCAATGATCTTGATTGGTCATCTAACGAAGCATTTCCCAGTTTGGATGCCATTGATTTTGAGAAAAGCTCTTGGGATATTGCAAAAATTAAAGCTGATATAGAAATTGGTCAAGACTCCTATCCTGAAGGCTCAGAATTTGCACGCTACATGAATCGAATATTTTTTAAGGTGTCTTATGGTGATTACACCGTGGTTCTTGTCAACCCTAAGATGACTCAAGCAGTGAATCCAACATTTTTATTAGAAACTATTTTAGGCATCAGTTTATTGATTCTGTTAATAGCTTTTTTACTTGTACAAAGAATTATTAGCCCTATTCAAACCATACAAGACGGGACAACAAAAATTGGTTCAGGCGAGCTCAAGCATCGTATTTCTATAAAGCAAAAAGATGAATTAGGAATATTGGCCAAAGAAATTAATCTTTTAGCGAATAATGTTGAAGACATGTTAGAGGCTAAACAACGTCTTAATTTAGGGGTTAGTCATGAATTAAGATCTCCCTTAACAAGAGCTAGAGTACAAATAGAGATGTTAGAACAAAGCCCGAGTAAAGATGAATTATTGAATGAAATTAATGCTATGGAAACCATCATCTCTAATTTATTAAACAGTGAGGCAATTAATTATGGACACAAAAAATTAGATCTAAAAACGTTTCATATAGAGAGCAAGGTAAAGGCCCTAATAGCTAATGCTCCTTATCTAGAGAATATCCAAACCTCAATTACATCAGATATTAAAAACACAGAGATAGAAGCTGATGAAGCACTTATTGAAGTTTTGCTAAAAAATATATTAGAAAACGCTTCTCGTTTTAGCCCATCGAATAGTGCGCTTATTGAGCTCACACTCGAAGCTATTAATTCACAATCAATCCGTATAACAATTAGGGATTTTGGCCCTGGTTTTAATACGGATGACTTGGAGAAAGTAACAGAACCTTTTTTTAGGACCTCACAGTCAAGAAGCAGAGATAGCGGGGGGTTTGGTTTAGGGCTGTATTTATGCAAACAAATTGTCTTAGCACATGCGGGTTTGTTGGAGATAAAAAACCACCCTGACCAAGGTGCAGTTGTCTCCGTTGAGATCCCACTCAAGCAAAATTCAACCTCCTAGAGTTCGCACTCACTTTTCTACCTAGAAATCTGAGAGATTCTATGTTTAAATCGTCACTGTTTTTTTAGGTAATAATCTTATGCCAATTATTCATGTTATTGATAGCGAGGGAGAGGAGCACACCGTTGAAGGCCAGCTAGGCTTGTCTCTAATGGAAAGCTTAAGAGATCTAGACGATGGGGTTTTAGCTCTTTGTGGCGGCATGTGTTCTTGTGCGACATGTCATTGCTATATTGAAGAACCTTGGGTTTCTTCATTGTCTGAGCGTGAAGATGATGAATTAGAGCTTCTAGAAGATTTAGAGTCTTTTAGAGAAGATCAATCACGCTTGACTTGCCAAGTTGAATTTACTGAAGATATGGATGGCATTAGAGTAGAGATTGCTCCCGATGAGTAGTATATTCATTAAATTAATAATCAAAAACTAAAAGAGGATAAGCATGGTCGATATTGAAAATAAAACTATAGTAATAACTGGTGCGGCGCGGGGGCTTGGCGCAGCTATGGCTAAACGCTTAGCAACACACAAATGCAAATTAGGATTAATTGATCTTGATAAGGACAACATTGCTGATACCGCCAGTGCTTGCGAAGCAGCTGGTGCAGAAGTCACTTGTGTTGCTGCAGATGTCACCAAAGAAGATGATGTGATTAATTCCTATGCCCAGGTTGTGTCTGATCTTGGACCTTTATTTGGTTCAATCAATAATGCTGGGATTACTAGAGATGGTCTTTTGGTTAAATTTAAAGATGGAGAATTTGTTAAAAGGATGTCGCTTGAAGATTGGCAAGCTGTTATTGATCTTAACCTAACCGGTGTCTTTTTATGTGGCAGAGAGGCTGCTCAGCATATGATTGAAGGGCAATCAGGAGGGGTGATTATTAATATCTCAAGTATCGCTAGACATGGAAACTTTGGTCAAACCAACTACTCTGCAACAAAAGCAGGTGTTCAATCTATGGCTGTTGTTTGGGCTAAAGAGCTTTCTAAGTATGGTATTCGAGTAAACTCCATAGCGCCTGGCTTTATAAATACAGAAATGGTTGCTGGAATGCCTGATCATGTTAAAGAAAGCTTAAGTAAAATGGTGCCAACTGGTCGCATTGGCGAGCCTGACGAAGTAGCAAATGCAGCCGAGTTTATTTTCATGAATGAGTATTTTTCTGGTCGTTGTATTGATCTAGATGGTGCTCAGAGACTCTAAAAAAAGGTGTCTATTTCCATTTTTCATAACCCCAGGTGTAGTAAATCAAGACAAAGTCTAGACATACTTGAGAAAAATGGAGTCAACACGAAGGTGATCCTCTATCTTCAATCTCCCCCATCAACATCAGAACTTAAGAAGATATTAAACAAACTCAAGATGAGTCCATTGGACATTGTTCGTAAAGGTGAATCCCGCTTCAAAGAATTAGCTATTTCTTTAGAGAGTATAAGCGAAGAGGAACTGATTACATTAATGGTGGAGAACCCCATACTTATTGAAAGACCGATCATTTTTGATGAAAATAGAGCTGTGATTGGAAGACCACCTGAAAATACACTCAATTTAATAGATTGCTAAATGCCTGATATCAATCGTAAAAGAAGAAATATTCTTAAATCTGGCTTATCGCTTGGGCTCGGGAGCATCATAAATCCAAACGCTGTATTTGCCTCAAGTGATTCTCTCAATTATCTGGATGCAACAGAACAGGCAAGGTTGATTAGAACCGGTGAGGTCTCAACACTTGAAATGGTCATGTCTGCAATTGAGAGAATTGAATCATTAAACCCTAATCTTAATGCGGTAGTGACAAATTCTTTTGATCAAGCCATTGATATTGCTAAAACAAATCCTGTTGGCGGACCATTTTCAGGGGTTCCCTATCTAGTCAAGGATCTGCTTGATCAAAAAGGAGTCAGAACAACCGCAGGATCAAGAATGTTTGCTAATAGAATTGCTAATAAAAACTCCTCTAATGTACAAGCTGCATTTGATATGGGACTAATTTCATTAGGGAAAACGAACACCCCTGAATTTGGGTTACTGGGCACTACTGAATCATTGCTCCTTGGTCCTGCAAAAAACCCGTGGAACTTACTTCACAACACTGGAGGTTCAAGTGGAGGATCAGCTGCAGCCGTGGCGTCAGGTATGGTTGCCATTGCTTCTGCAAGCGATGGTGGCGGGTCCATCCGGGTACCGGCATCTTGTTGTGGTGTTGTTGGGCTAAAACCTTCCATAAACCGAACCATTGATGATGCCGGACAGAGGGACAGACCAATAGATTTATCTGTTCGTTTTGTTCACACCAGAACGATCAGAGATGCTATTACAGCGTTACATCACATGCAAAAAATCGACTCATCAGGAAAACTGCCAAAGATTCCAAAAACAATATTACCCACTCAAAAAAGATTAAAAATCGCCTTAATCACGACAAACATGCTCGGCATGGAAGCTGAATCTGATGTAAAAAATTCCATTGAAAATACTGCAACCCTATGTGAAGAGCTTGGGCATCACATAGAAATTATCGAACCCTTTATTGATGGTGAACGATTCATTGATTCATTCATTACCATGTGGGCGCATGGTGCTAGAGGTGTAATTCGAATGGCAGAAGAGAATTTTGGTAGATCAGAAACCGTTCTTAATCAACTGCTAGAACCATGGACTTTAGGACTAGGTAAATGGTTTGATCGTCTTCCTGAGGGTCATGTTGAAAAGGCTGTAAGAAGATTACATGAGGACACCTTAAAATCTAATCAAATATTTAATAGCTATGACATGATACTCTCACCGGTTGTCCAAACAGCTGCACCTAAAACTGGTCTCATGGCACCGGATATTCCATATGATCAGCTATTAGAACGATCCGTTAATTTCATCACATTCACACCTCTGGCAAACGTTACTGGTGATCCAGCAATGTCGCTTCCTCTTGGTTGGTCATCTAATGGATTACCTATTGGTAGTCATTTCCATTCAAGTATCGGTACAGAACAAGAATTACTCGAACTTGCATTACAACTTGAAGATGCAAGCCCTTGGAAAGACAGATGGCCTAGCTGAAAAAAAACACAGAAATATATCGGATTATTGTGTTTTGCATTAGTATAGATAGACTTAGAATTGATAAATGGTAATATTATTAACTCTTAATTACCAACTAAATGAATAGGTGAATTATGACAGACGCATATATTTTTGATCATGTAAGAAGCCCAAGAGGCAAGGGTAAATCAGATGGTTCCCTCCATCAGGTAACTCCAATAGAATTGTTGACCCAAGTGCTTGAATCATTAAGAGATAGGAACAAACTTGACACAAGCCGTGTTGATGATGTGATTATGGGAGTGGTGCATAACCAAGGAGAGCAAGCCTCTAATCCAGCCCGTGTAGCAGCGATTAATGCAGGCTATGCAGAAGAAGCGGCTGGCAAGCAGTTAAATCGTTTCTGTGCTTCTGGTTTGGAAGCTGTAAATTCTGGAGCTGCACAAGTGATGTCAGGCATGTCTGATCTTTGCATCGGTGGAGGCTTAGAATCAATGTCTAGAGTTCCCATGAATTCAGTGGGTGGTGCCTTAGCTGTTGACCCTCAAGTTGCTTATGGTAGTTACTTTGTTCCACAAGGCATCAGTGCTGACCTAATAGCTTCTAAGTATGGGTTTAGTAGAGAAGATGTTGATGCCTATGCCGTTGAAAGTCAAAAAAGAGCTTCACATGCAAGAGATGAAGGTTATTTTGATAATTCGATTGTTCCGATTAAAGATAACCTAGGAGGGGTAGTGCTTGATCATGACGAGTGCATTAGAACCGGAACGTCAATGGAAGATTTAGCTAAGTTGAATCCTTCATTTATTCAAATAGGTCAGTTTGGTTTTGATTCGGTAGCAATTCAGCAATATCCTGAGGTGGAAAAAATAGAACATGTTCATCATGCTGGTAATTCCAGTGTTATTGTAGATGGTGCCAGTGCAGTACTAGTCGGCACTAAAGAGATTGGTGAAGAATTAGGACTTACCCCAAGAGCACGCATAGTCGGTTTTTCTTCAACAGGAAGTGAACCTACAATTATGCTTACCGGACCAGCCCCATCAGCCGAGAAAGTACTAAAACGATGTGGAATGAATAAAGATGATATTGATTTATTTGAACTCAATGAAGCATTTGCAGTGGTTGTTCTTCATTATATGCAACAAATGGATATTGGTCATGAACAGATTAATGTTAATGGCGGAGCTATTGCTATGGGTCATCCACTTGGAGCAACCGGAGGNATGGTTTTAGGGACATTGATTGATGAAATGGAAAGAAGAGATCTGAATACCGGCCTAGTGAATCTTTGTATAGGCGGTGGTATGGGGACTTCAACAATTGTAGAACGAGTATAAAAGAGAAANAAATATAAAAGGAAGTACCTATGAGTAAAACCGTCAAAATGAATATTGATCAAGATGGCATTGCTGTAATTGAGATTGATGTAGTTGATCGACCCATGAATGTAATCACTGCAGACTTTGCAGAGGACTTTGGCAATTGTGTTAACGAAGTTATCAAGGATGAAAAAGTGATAGGTGCTGTGGTTACTTCAGCAAAAAATGATTTTATGGCTGGCGCTGACTTGAAATCAATGTTGCCAGAATTGATTAGTCTTGGCGATGCTTCAGCAATGTCTGAAAGAATTATCCAAAGCCACCAACTCAATCGAACCATGGAAACTTCTGGTAAACCTTTTGTTGCTGCTATAAACGGCACTGCTTTGGGAGGCGGACTTGAGATAACACTGTCATGTCACTATCGAATTGCAGTTGACAGAAATGACGCTGTTCTCGGATTACCTGAAGTTCAAGTTGGTTTGTTACCTGGCGGTGGAGGCACCCAGAGACTTCCAAGATTAATTGGAATTCAGTCAGCGCTAGAATTGATGACGCAAGGTAAGCACGTCAAACCTAAAGTTGCTTTAACTCTCGGTATTGTCAATGAGTTGTGTGCTGCAGATGAACTCATAGATAAAGCCAAAAAATGGATACTCGATGGCGGCAAAGCGGTTCAGCCGTGGGATAAGAAAGGGTTCAAAATACCAGGAGGTTTTGACCAGAATTCGACATCAACAATCCAGATGTTCTCTGTGATCAATGCGATGGTGGCAAAGAACACCAACCATAATTTTCCTTCACCGATAGCTATTGTCTCGTCTGTTTATGAGGGGTGTCAGGTACCGATTGATACCGGTTTGAAAATAGAAGCGAAATACTTTGTTAGCCTGCTTATTGATCCAGTTGCTGGGAATATGATTAGAAGTCTTTTTATCAATAAACAATCTGCCGATAAGTTAAGGGCCAGACCAGAAGGGGTTGAAAAACACAAAGTAAAAACTCTAGGTATGTTGGGTGCTGGGATGATGGGAGCAGGCATTACTTTGGTCAGCGCTCAGGCTGGAATGAAAGTGTACTTGCTGGATTCAACAGAAGAAAAAGCAGCGAAGGGCAAGGCATACTCTGAAAAATATTTTCAAAAGAGTGTTGCCTTAAAGAAAATGACCGAAGAAAAGAAGGCTGCAATTTTAGATAATATTATCCCGACAACTGATTTTAACGATCTCAAAGATTGTGATTTGATTATCGAAGCTGTCTTTGAAAACAGAGAGATCAAAGCAGACGTTACACAAAAAACTGAAGCGGTTATTGGAGACGACATTGTNTTTGCTTCAAATACCTCAACATTACCTATTTCAGGTCTAGCGGAAGCCTCAGTGAGGCCTCATAACTTTATTGGAATGCACTTTTTTTCNCCNGTAGAGAAAATGCCATTGGTCGAGATGATTATGGGNGAGCAATCATCCGATGAAGCTTTNGCCAAGTCATTGGATTANATTCAGCAAATTAGGAAAACACCGATTGTCATTAATGACAGTCGAGGGTTCTTTACATCCAGAGTATTTAGTACATCCTGTAATGAAGCTAATGAAATGCTAAGAGAAGGCACAAGTCCTTCTTTGATAGAGAATGCTGCTCGACACGCTGGTTATCCAGTGGGACCGTTCGCTGTTCAGGACGAAACCACAATCGATCTGTCTCACAAAATACATTTACAAACTCAAGAAGACATGGGCGACGACTATAAGCCTATGTCAGCAGTAGCTGTCAACGAGAAAATGTATGAACTCGGCCGACTTGGCAAACGATTTGGTAAAGGATTTTATGATTACCCCGAGGGCGCTAAGAAAACTCTTTGGAAAGGTTTAGCTGACATTTACCCTGTCAGTGATGAACAACCTGATATTCAAGAAGTTAAAGATCGTTTAATGACCGTGCAGGCATTGGATGCNTACCGTTGTTTAGAAGAAAATGTGCTNACAAGCCCTGATGATGGNGACATTGGGTCTATTTTTGGTTGGGGTTTTCCGCCTTGGTCAGGAGGTGTTTTTTCCTATATTGATATGGTGGGTATGGAAAAGTTTGTTGAACGTTGTGATGATTTTTGCGAACGGTTTGGAGAACGTTTTAGCGTTCCTGATAGTCTCAGAGAAAGGGCTGCAAAAAAACAAAAATTCTATTCCTAGGCCGTATTAGAAGTAAAAAATTCCCCCAAGCTAATTCATTGATTATTATTGGATTACTGCCTTGTGTTTTTGCATAAAATCTATAATCTATAATCTAATTTATTGCTAAATATATAGAGGAAACGCTTATGGCCAATCAAATGGGTGAAGCTTCAGAAGGAAGATCTTCAGGCAAAGNAAAACCTTTAAATTCAATAGATCACAAANAGTCTAAACCAGTAAAAGCCTGGGTGAAAAATGAACTAAAACAACAGCAAAAACGTTTCAAAANAATCTTAGAACACATGGAGGANATTGCTCCTAAACGAGATAAATGGTTTGAAGAATTTTTTGACCGGATTACAACTCTAGGGCAAAACATTGACGGTGATACCAGGATGGTCATTGCAAGAAGATTTACCTAAAAAACCCAGAAGAAAAACTAAAGTAACTTATGAACCTAAAGATCTAAAAGGGTTTGATCACTAATATAAAAGGACACACATTATGCCCAGACCACACATAGAACCTTATGATGAAAGACCGGCAGCATACAAACGTATGACATTGCCCGGTTTTAATAAAGGCATGCATTACAAAGTTTTGAGTATGGACACGGACACAGGGGCATGCTCATTAAAAGTTAAATTTGAAAGTGGCTATAAGCTACCGCCCGGGATGAGTTATTCTGAACTTGAACTCTTTATTGTTTCAGGGTCAATAACTTACGGTGATAAAACCTATGGGGAGGGATATTACTTCCTGATTCCCCCAGGTGTAACTATGCCAGCAATGAAAGTGAGCAAAGGNGCTGTTGCCATAATGTTCTACAATTATGGGGAGCCTAGTTTTGTTGCTTCTGATGAGGATCACCCATTAGCTGAACGTCATCGTTTATCNATCATCAACTCTATGGAAGATATTCATTGGATGCCTGGCAATAGAATTGTTCCCTCGGTTGCNTCNGGTTGNATGTTNAAACTTTTAAAATACGACTTACACACAGAAGCACACACTTTCTTGTATTGCATGACACCAGGGTTCCATCAAGACAATATTTCATATCATGATTGCTGTGAAGAGTCTTATCATATTTGGGGNACGTCCTGGATGATGCAATTTGGTGATTTACCAACNGGGGGGTACTTTTGGAGACCGCCTTATATTAATCATGGTGCGTTTGCTAGTAAACATGGCATTATTGCNATAGGACGAACCGATGCTCATCTCCATAANTATTTTCATCATAACCCTTGGTCAACTCCTAAGGAAAATGCAGACAGAGCTGCAGCTAGACTCAGACGTTTGAGACCGTCTTTGTATAAGTGGATTCGCTCACCTGATGGTCATAATCATTTTACTGATTTTGAGTATCCTCATTATCATGATCACGACCATGATCATGATTAAATAGATATTATATTCTGGGTATTTTAACCCAATAATAAGTTATGTCAGGACCCTTAAAAGGCCTTAAAATAATAGAGTTAACCAGTGTTGTATTGGGACCTTGGGCCGCCCAGATTCTTGCAGATATGGGTGCCGAAGTTATTAAAGTCGAGGCACCATTTGGAGACAGTAACCGACAACTGGGGGCTTCACGTAATCCAAATATGGCGGCTCTTTATCTCTCAAACAATAGAAATAAGAGAAGCTTAGTTCTTGACCTCAAACAGGCAAGTGCACGCGATGCTTTGTTGGCAATCATTAAAGACTCTGATGTTTTTCTTCACAACAACCGCCCTCAAGTTATGACCAAACTCAAATTAGAATATAGTGATATAAAATCAGTCAATGAAAATATCATTTATTGTGGCACTTACGGTTACAGCAAAGATGGACCGTATGGAGAAAAAGGGGCACTTGATGATTCAATACAAGCCGCTAGTGGCATTGCCGCATTGAATGAATTGGTGCTGGGTGAACCTCGATATTTACCAACCGTGGTTGCTGATAAAACCACTGCCATCACAGTTGTCTATTCAATATTGGCTGCCTTGTTCCATCGTGAGAGAACAGGCCATGGTCAAGCAGTTGAAGTGCCAATGTTTGAGACCATGGTCTCGTTTGTAATGGCAGAGCACATATGGGGAGAGGTCTTTGAGCCCCCATTGGGCAAAGCCGGTTACACTCGCTTAATGTCCCATCATCGGAAACCGTACAAAACCAAAGACGGTTATATTGCTGTTTTGCCTTACATGAATAACCACTGGAAAACTTTTTGTGAAAAAGCGGGAAGACAGGATTTAATTGACGATGATCGATTTAAGAACCTGTCTTCAAGAGTTGAAAACATTGATGACACCTATGCAGAAACAGGCAAGATTTTGTCCACAAAAACAACCCAAGAATGGTTGGACATTTTTGCTGACACCAAGGTACCTGTGATTGTTGTAAACAGCCTTGATGATCTATTCACTGATCCACATTTAGAGGCGGTTGGTTTTTGGCAAGAGTTTGATCACCCCACGGAAGGCAAACTAAAGATGCCAGGTTTTCCAGCGAAATTTTCAGAAACCCCTGCCACCATTCGCAAGCACGCACCCAATTTTGGNGAGCACAGCATAGAAATTTTAGCAGAGGCAGGGATTGATGAAGAAACAATCAACGAGATGATTGAGTCCAAGGCCACATTGGTGGCTGACTAGATATTTTCTCTAAAGCTCTTTAGATCTTCTATAACTTCGTTGGTATGACTGTCGGGATTAACCTTGCTGTAANGCTTTAAAATTCTGCCTTGTGGATCAATAATAAAAGATTGTCTTTTNGCAATTGTCATCATCATGAATTTTCCAAGCACGCCGTAATCGTCAGCACAGTCTTGGTTAACATCAGCGAGAATAGGGTAGGGAAGGCTATATTTTTCGCTGAATTCTTGATGTGAATCAACATCATCTAGGCTGACCCCTAATATTTGGGTATCCAGTGATTTAAATTCAAAAATATTATCTCTAAAGCTGCACGCTTCAGTGGTACATCCTGGGGTACCGTCTTTGGGGTAGAAGAATAAAACCACATATTGACCTTTATAATCTTCCAAGCTGTGCCATTCACCGTTCTGATCTTGTAGATTGAAATTTGGCGCTAAATCGCCCTCATTGAGATCTGACCCTGAAACCATACTTGTGTATAGAATCAATGACACCACACTCAGTCCTAATACAAACGACGCAATTGCCTTATTCATAATTTTCACCATAATTAAAAATTAAACTTATTCTACATTAACCAATAGGTATTATTGTTAATATTCTATTTATGAATACATTCGAAAATAAAGTGGGTTTGGTTCTCCCTGGCGGGGGCGCAAGAGGTGCTTATCAAATTGGGGTATTAAAAGGAATTACAGAAATTCTAGCAGACAGAGCTATTAATCCTTTTAGTGTCATCAGTGGCACATCAGTCGGTGCTATTAATGCCAGCGTCATAGCATCAAAAGCAGACTCTTTTGTTGATGCGGTTGATTTGCTGAATGATATTTGGGGTACCTTTCAAACCAATAGAGTGTATAAAACAGATAACCTAACGATGTTTAAAAGCAGTTTACACTGGCTCGTTACTCTTGTGTCCGGAGGAGCCTTAGTAAAGAATCCAAAGTCATTGCTCAATAATTCACCGTTAAGGACCCTTTTAATGGAAAGCATCAATCTTGATCACATAAGATCAAATATTGATGAGGGCAATCTCGAGGCTTTTGCTATAACGGCTGCTGGCTATAGTTCTAGAAAATCAATAACGTTTTTCCAATCCAATAAAAAAAATATTAATTGGGAGAAGTTCAGAAGACAAGGGGTGGAATCTAAAATCGGCACTGACCATCTAATGGCCAGTGTGGCGCTGCCTTTAATTTTTCCTGCAGTGAAAATTGATAATGAATTCTTCGGTGATGGAGCCATGCGTCATGCCACACCCTTGTCACCAGCAATTCGTTTAGGAGCTGAAAAATTATTAATCATAACCACCGATAACAATAAAAAAAATCCTGATACCGATGACAGAGATCATCCTTCAATCGGGGAGATAGGGGGCTATATGCTTGATGCATTATTCTCTAGTGGACTTTTATCAGATTTAGAACGTTTGGACCGTATTAATCAAATTATAAAACATTCCAGTAATGGTCTGATCAGCACTGCATCAAAACAAATGAAACATCTGGATTATTGTATTATTTCACCCTCAAAAGATATTAATCTTATCGCTGAAGAACATTTCAATGAAATACCTTATTCAATCAAGCTGCTTTTAAGAGGATTAGGGTTAAGAAATCAAAGCCAATCTGAGTTGCTAAGTTTTTTATTGTTTGAATCCTCGTTCACTCAGGAATTAATCAAACTGGGTTTTCAAGATGCCATAGAACATAAACAGCACATAAAGAGTATTTTTCAATAAATAATACTGTTTTTATAGTAACAGAGCTGTTGCTAACCCTAGAAAAGTTATGAACCCGAGAACATCGGTTAAGGTCACCATGAGCACGCCACTTGCAAGTGCGGGATCAATACCAAGATGTTTAAGTAAAAACGGGATAGACACCCCTGCTATAGAAGAGGCGAGTATATTCAATAACATTGAAGCTCCAACGATGAAGCCTATATCCCAACTGGTTTTAAATAAGAGCACTGCCAAGCAGGAAACAATAATTGACCAGAAGACTCCATTGACTAGGGCAACCAAGAACTCTCGTGATAATAAGCTCATCGCGTTAGATGATTGAATTTTGCCCATAGCAATTCCTCGGATAACAAGAATAAGGGTTTGATTACCTGCAACTCCACCCATGCTTGCGACTATTGGCATTAAGACAGCTAGAATGACAATCTGATCAAGAGTCTCTTTGAATAGACTGACCGCAGTGGCAACAATAAAGGCTGTGACCAGGTTGGCACCCAACCAAACAGCTCTTCTTTTGGAGCTTAAGAGCACAGGAGCAAAGATATCATCTTCATCATCTAACCCTGCCATGTTAAATATTTCACTATTGGCCTGATCTTGGATCACATCAACGATGTCATCCACAGTAATTTCCCCTAATAGTTGATTATTTGAATCCACTACAGGAACTGAAATTAAATCTAAATTCTGAAATTCGATGGCAACGTCATTGGCTTTTGTATTGGCATCAATTGGTTTAACAGTCTCATCCATGATCTCTTCAATGGGGATCTCTGTCTTTTCTGTAAAGAGATCCACCAATTTTACAGAACCCAGATATTGATTATGACGATTGATGACATAAATTAAGTTAGTATTAATTGGTAGGTTTTCAAAGGTTCTTAAATAGCGAATTAATCCATTTATAGAAATTCCTCGTCTTATCGTTAAAATTTTTGGGTTAGTTAACCCACCCGCAGAATCATCCTCATATGACATGACTGATTCCAATCTAATTTGGTCTTGTTTGTCTAGGGCTTTAATTACTTGGTCTGTAATTTGATTGGGTAGATCATTAATAATATCAGCCAAATCATCTAGTTCCATGTCTTGGGTAGCTGCAATTAGTTCTTGCGTATCCATTTGATCAATGAAGTTTTGCCTAACATCTTCTATTAGTTCTTTCAGAACTTCACCTTCATCTTCTTGATCCACCATCTCCCATAAGATTTCTCTGTTCCTAGGTTCTATGGATTCAAGCAGTCTTGCAATTTCATAAGGACTCAGTGAGGAGAGCGTGTTTTTGATACTAGCGACCCTCTCTTTTTCAAGATCTTTTATGAGATCAGTGAGTTTTTTTTCAGAATGTTGCATGTTTTGAGATAATTTTAGGTCTAATTTGATTTATAACGATTGTAATCAATACCAACAAAATATAACAATAAATCTACATTCTAAAGCCTTCCCCTAGGTAAACTTTTTTAACTTCCCTATTTTCTAGAATCTGTTCCGGGGTACCGTAGGCAATTGATACGCCTGCATTAATGATGTGTCCACGTGTGCATATCTCTAATGTCTCTCTAACATTATGATCAGTAATGAGTATGCCTATGCCTTCATCAGCTAAATTTTTTATAATTTGTTGAATATCAAGAACTGAAATAGGATCAACACCTGCGAATGGTTCGTCTAAGAGGATAAATTTTGGTTCTATTGCCAGCACTCTAGCAATTTCTACTCTTCTTCGTTCCCCGCCGGATAAACTAATACCCATGGTCTTTCTTAACGTATTTAAACTAAGTTGATCTAATAACTTTTCTAAGAGCTCTTCACGCTTTGAGTAATTAAGTTCTCTTCGAGTCTCTAAAATAGCCATGATGTTATTTTCTACTGAAAGTTTTCTAAAAATTGAAGCTTCTTGAGGTAAATACCCAAGACCTTTTTGTGCACGTTTATGAATAGGCAGGTTAGTAAGATGAAAATCATCGAGCATGATTTTGCCTTTTTTACATGCTATCAACCCAACCACCATATAAAATGCAGTTGTCTTTCCAGCGCCATTTGGTCCTAGAAGCCCTATAATCTCACCACTTTTAACATTAAAGCTAAGGTTATTAACAACCTTTCGAGATTTATATTTTTTTTCCAGTGATTCCGCTATTAATATACTCACACTCTATTTCCTTATTGAACAAATGTATTCGAGGTCATGCTTGAGCTAAAGTTCAGTTTATTTTCCCTAGTTGTGCATTCAGGCCTTGTGCTTGAATCGTATTGTTATTGATGGTGATAAAGACATCTCTATTGGTCGCTATGGTCAGTGTATTTGGATTGATCTCCAGATAGTTTGTTGAAATAATTGAAGGGTTATCTATTGATTTATTCTCAATAAGAACATTGCCTGATAAAGCCAAAACATTACTTTTAGATATGATTTTTCCACTGTCAGATGTAATCACCCAATCGATGCTTGGTTCTGCAATATATTTTATCTCTAATTGCTCAAGATAAATTAGCTTTTTTAGATCACTCGTTTTAGCTTTTTTTGAAAAAATGCTGTAACTGAAGTTATCTTCATTATTTGAGGCAAAAATTTCTGCATTTTTGAGAATAAATTCCCTGTCACCAGCAACTAAACTTTCAATTTCTTTTGAAGTGTTTACTGTGAAAAAATAGATTAAGTTGCTGAGAATCGCTAAAACAACGAGAAAACCTAATTTAAGAAAGTAATTATTCATTTAGTGAGAGTTGTTTACATTACCCCAGCTCTAAATAGATCATGAATATTAAGAGCCCCTATAACTTTTTTATCTTTGACTATGAGCAGTGAGGTGATTTTCATTTCTTGAATTATTGCCACTGCGTTATAGGCTAAGGTTTCCCACTCATAACGTAGGGGTCTTTTTTCATTACCTCTTTCATGTAAGTATTTTGAATATCCACTTTATTTTCAAGGGTTCTCCTGAGGTCACCATCAGTAAAAATACCTACCAGCTCATTTTTATTATTCAGCACTGCTGTCATACCCAATGCTTTTTCTGACATTTCAATTAAACCAGAAGCAACCTTATCTGTTTCATAAACAATTGGAATTTCATCACCCTCATGCATAATGTCGCTTAAAGAAAGTAAGAGTTTCTTTCCCAGATAACCTCCTGGGTGAGATTTAGCAAAGTCTTCCTTGGTAAAACCTTTTTTCTCAAGTAACGCAACGGCTATAGCATCACCCATAGCTAAAGCTGCTGTTGTGCTTGCTGTTGGTGCAAGGTTCATGGGGCAAGCCTCTTCTTTAACTTTGACATTTAAATTGATAGTTGCCTCTTTAGACAATTTTGATTTTTTATTGCCGGTGAGTGCAATGATTGTTATACCCATATTTTTTATAATAGGGATGAGTGAAACAATTTCCTCTGTTTCCCCCGAGTACGACAAAATAAGGACAACATCCTCTTTATCGATCATCCCTAGATCACCATGAATAGCTTCACTAGGGTGGATAAAGAAAGCTGGAGTTCCAGTGCTAGCAAATGTTGCTGCCATTTTATCTGCTATGTGCCCAGATTTACCAAGACCCATTACAATAATTTTACCCTTACAATTTCTACATGCCTCACAAGCATCAACGAAACTTTGATTTAAACCACCTTTAAGGTCTTCAATAGCTGCAGATTCAATATCTAATACTCTGTTTGCAACATCGATGTAGTCGAAAGTATTTTTTTCCTTAGTCAATAGTAAACCCTTAAGATGAAGTTAATTCTTCTAATCTAATACAATTAATATCAAGATCATATTAATATAAAATAAAGGAAAAAAAATGAATCCGCAGGAAATAAAGTCTTTAATTTTGAACTCTATTGATAACTCAGAGGTCCAAGTTAACAGTGAAGACAATGTACATTTTGAAGCTACTATAATTTCTGACTCTTTCAATAAGAAGTCACTACTAGAAAGGCATAAAATGATTTATGCATCCTTGGGAGATAAAATGAGTCAGGAGATTCATGCTTTGACTATTAATGCTCTTACCAAAGATGAGCATAAAAATAGTTCTAAATAACAGAGAAAATAATTGCAGAAATTAAGAATCAATGGAGAACATTCTCTAAGTGGAGAATTGAACATTTCTGGTTCAAAAAATGCAGCGTTACCTATTATGGCAGCTTGTCTTTTATGCTCAGAAGAAGTTGAGTTAGAAAATATTCCCGCCTTAGAGGATATCAACACAATGATTAGATTGCTGACACATATGGGTGTGAACATTAGTAAAATTTCTGATGACACAATAAAAATTAATGCTCATCAAATAAAAGAGAGACTAGCACCGTATGATTTAGTTAAAACTATGAGGGCATCAATTGTAGTATTGGGTCCACTTTTGGCAAGATTTGGCGAAGCAGTTGTTTCATTACCAGGAGGCTGTGCAATAGGAGCTAGACCGGTCAATCTCCATATTGAAGGCTTAAAAGCAATGGGGGCAGAAATAAACTTAAAAAACGGTTATATTTATGCCAAAGCAAGACGATTAAAGGGGTGTGAGTTTTCATTCAATCCTGTTTCAGTCACTGGAACTGCTAATCTGATGATGGCAGCCAGTCTGGCTGAAGGCACAACTATTCTGAATAATTGCGCTAAAGAGCCNGAGATAACTAATTTGGGAGAGTTTCTGATTTCAATGGGNGCAAAAATTTATGGATTAGGAACACNCCAAATACNTATAGAGGGAGTTGAAACATTGGAAGCCACAACTTTTAGNGTTATACCTGACAGAATAGAGGCTGCCACTTTTTTAATCGCTGCATTAATTACTAGGGGTNATTTAAAATTGAATGGGGCTTTAGCNGAGCATTTAGAAGAACCAATTAATTTGATGGAAGCAGCAGGAGCGTCAATATCAATAGCTCCAGAATATATAANAATAAAATCATTGAGAGATATTATTCCAGTGAGTTTCACCACCAGTCCTTACCCAGGTATTCCAACTGATATTCAAGCGCAATTAATGGTCTTAAATGTTTTAGCACAAGGTGAGTCAAGTATAGAAGAAACAATTTTTGAAAATAGATTTATGCATGTTCTTGAGTTACAACGGATGGGCGCTGATATCGAGCTACACAAGAATATCGCTANAATNAAAGGCGTTGATCAATTAAAAAGCGCTCCAGTGATGGCAACTGATTTNAGAGCATCAGCAGCTTTAGTTTTGGCNGCTCTTGTGGCTAAGGGTGAAACAGAAATCGATCGTATTTATCATATTGATAGAGGCTATGAGAATATTGATAAGAAGCTGACTCATATTGGTGCCCAGGTGCAAAGAATTGAGTCATGATTTATTGTTTATTCGTGTATAATCGCACGAGAATTTTGAGAGTCTTAAGGTTTACCGAGTTATTGGGTCAAAATGAGTAAAGTAGGTAGAAGAAAGTTTTTATCAATCGCAACAAGCGTTACAAGCGTTATTGGAG
>JGI24816J26688_1000092_pt1 | contig 19394 bp, 15 predicted proteins | sample METZYME_3_250m_FD_26688 | JGI IMG/M metagenome (IMG submission 26688)
AGCTTTTGAAGCCTGCCTTGGCTTTTATTAAATCAGTTGCACAGAAGAACAATAAGATTCTTTTTGTNGCNACTAAAAGATCAGCTACGAATATTCTTAAGGAAGAGGCAGAGCGATGCGGTATGCCCTACGTGAACGAAAGGTGGTTAGGAGGGATGCTAACAAACTATAAAACCATCAGATCTTCAATTAATAGGCTTGAAAACCTTTTAAGACAAAAAGAAGATGGAACTTTTGACAAACTTACTAAAAAAGAAGGCCTAAAACTACAAAGAGAAATAGATAGGCTTGAGAAAGCCATAGGCGGAGTAAGAGACATGGGTGGGTTACCTGATGCTTTGTTTGTGATTGATGTTAAGAGAGAAGCTATTGCTATATCTGAAGCAAGCAAAATGGGTATACCTATTGTTGGAATAGTAGATAGCAACAGTAGTCCCGAGGGCATTGATTATTTNGTGCCGGGAAATGATGACGCCATAAGGTCTATTTCTTTATTTACTAGAGCAGTTTCTGATGCTTGCTTAGAAGGGTCTAAGCTTGCCACTGGCTTGAAACCTTCTCCAGATTCAACTGGACCAAAAATAATTAAAAAAGAAGAGAAACAAGAATCTTCTAATGAAAAGGATCTTGAAGAGGATAAGGTGAAAGAACCTAAAGAACCTAAAGAACCTCAAGAAGATGAAAAGATAAAAGAAGCCAAAGATGCTGAAGAAATAAAAGAAATTGTGGAGCCTGTAGAAACTGAAGAACAGAAAGAAGATGAGAAGGGAAAAGAAGCTAAAGTAGCTGAAGAAACAAAAGAAAAAGAGGAGTCTGTAGAAACAGAAGAACAGAAAGAAGATCCTAAAGTCGATTCTAAATCTGAAGAAGTTGAGGAAGGAAAGGAAACTTAAATGACTGAAATATCAGCTTCTCTTGTAAAAGAGCTCAGAGAAAGAACCGGAATGGGAATGATGGATTGCAAACAGGCTTTGTTAGAAACTAATGGAGATATTACCCAAGCCATTGAAGAATTAAGAAAATCTAGCGGTATTAAAGCAAGCAAGAAAGCTGGAAGGTCTGCTGCCGACGGCATTTTACAGATCCAATTAGTTAACTCTATAGGTTTTATGGTTGAAATTAATTGTGAAACCGATTTTGTTGCTAAAGATGGTTCTTTTGTGGAGTTCTCTGAAGAAGTCATTAAGACTTTTTCCTCTGGTGAATATCTAGAATTAGATCAGTTAATGGAAGGAGATTTGAGCGATAAGAGAGAAAAGCTAGTACAAAAATTGGGAGAAAATATAGTAGTAAGAAGAGTATTTATTAGTGATGATTCGGCTGATCATACAGGCATATATCTGCACTCGAATAAGAAGATTGCCTGCATAGTGTGCTTAAAAGGAGGTAATGAAGAAGTAGCTAAGGACATAGCTATGCACATAGCAGCTACTGACCCTTTAGCCATTACTCCACAGGATATCCCCGAAGAGACTGTAAAAAAAGAAAAAGAAATCTTTGAAGCACAATCTGCAGACTCAGGTAAACCTGAAGAAATTATTGTTAAGATGGTTGAAGGAAAAGTGAAAAAATTTCTAAGTGAAGTAAGTCTTACAGAACAAGACTTTGTTAAAGATCCGGGACTAAAGATAAAATCCTTACTGGATAAAAATCAAGCTGAAGTTATCCAATTCAAAAGATTTGAAGTAGGAGAGGGAATTGAAATAGAAGAAACAGACTTTGCAGCTGAAGTTATGTCTCAAATAGAGAAAACTTAGAATAATGTATCAAGAGATTATAGAAGACACCAAAGTTGGAATGGAAAGAAGCCTGCAGTCTTTGGAGGCTGCTTTTAACAGAATAAGAACAGGTAGGGCAAGCCCAGCTCTATTGGACGATATTAAAGTAGATTATTACGACACCCTGACCCCATTATCGCAATTGGCGAATATATCCGTTGAAGATGCTAAAACGATAGCAATTATTCCGTGGGAGAAAGCTGTTGTGCAAGATATTGAGAAAGCCATTATGGAGTCAGAGTTGGGGCTAAATCCTGCCACTTCGGGAGATACTATTAGGGTAATTCTTCCTGATTTAACTGAAGAGACTAGGAAGGAATTTATTAAGAAAGCAAGATCAGAAGCAGAAAATACAAAGATTTCTATAAGGAATGTTAGAAGGGAAGGAAATTCACAACTAAAAGAATTTTTAAAGGAAAAAGAAATTTCTCAAGATGAAGAGAGGCAAGGCGAAGAAGAGATTCAAAAGCTCACTGACTTGTTTGTAAACAAGGTAGATGAAGCGCTGTCAGTTAAAGAGAAGGATCTGCTCGATTTCTAGTTCCTATCCAGAATCCATATGAATGCCACAAAGATTCAAAAACTACCTTCTCATGTTGCGATCATTATGGATGGCAATAACAGATGGGCTAAAGCAAAAAATTTACCAGGAGTTTCTGGTCATCAACAAGGAGTGGAAAGGGCGCGAGAAGCAGTTGAATATGCAGTAGAAAAAAAGCTTGATACCTTAACTTTGTTTGCTTTTAGCAGTGAGAATTGGGGCAGGTCTGATGAAGAAGTCAGTCTTCTAATGAAGTTATTAGCTCAAGCCCTAGAAGAACAGGTACCTAATTTAATAAAAAATAAAGTACAGCTCTCATTCATCGGTGACTTAACTAAATTTGATGCTGACCTTCAAGTCAGAATGAAGAAAGCAGAAAAATTAACTGAGTGCGATAAAGAAAAGAATCTAGATTTAATAATTGCTGCAAGTTATGGAGGTAGGTGGGATATTGTGCAAGCAATAGAAAAAATAAATACTTCACAGGGGGAAATAGAAATAAACGAAGAGTTAATTAGCTCTAACACTTCTTTGGGTCCTTTCTCTGATCCAGATCTTTGTATACGTACAGGAGGTGAATTTAGAATAAGTAATTTTTTGCTTTGGCATTTAGCTTATTCCGAACTTTATTTTAGTGAACTTTATTGGCCTGATTTTGATTCAATACAGTTTCAAAAAGCTCTTGAAGAATATTCGAGCAGACAAAGGCGCTTTGGAGACAAGTCTAACTTTGATAAAAACTAGAAATGAATAAAACTAGAATACTTACAGGAATAACTTTAGCTCTACTTATTGTTTTATCTTTTTTATTTCTACCTCTGAATGCTATTACCTTACTTCTTAGTTTTATTGTTAGTTTGTCCGCATGGGAATTTTATAAATTAAGATTCTCTTCTGAGATTGCGATAGCAATCAGCATAGTTTTATTTTTTGGATTAATTTATTTGAGTTTTGGGACTGGACTAAAATTAAGTTTGAGTTCCATAGGGTTATTGGCTTGGTTAGCGATTGGCTTTTTGATTTTAGGCTTTCCTCACAACAAAAACATCCTTCAAAATAAATATTTTTGGGTCTTGTCTGGTTTTTTTATTCATATCCCTTTTTGGACATCAATTTTCTTAATTTTAAATTTTGAAGGATACTTTCTGGGAAATATAGGTCTTGAGCTACCTTCTAGGTATGTTTTGATTCTGTTAATAACTGTAAGCTCGTTAATGGATGTTCTTGCCTATTTTGGAGGTAAGAAATATGGAAAAAGAAAGTTTCTTTCAAATATTAGCCCCAATAAAACATTAGAAGGTTTCTTAATAGCTCTCATAGGAACTCCATTACTTGTGATACCTTTTCTCGCTTTAATATTTGACTTTAACTTTATTAAGTTTTTTATACTAATTCTTCTAGTTTCAATTTTTTCAGTCCTCGGTGATGCCTCTGCAAGCCTCTTTAAGAGAATTGCAGGAGTAAAAGACTCTTCTAATCTTTTACCAGGTCATGGAGGGATTTTAGACAGAATAGATAGTCATTTAGCTGCAGCACCTAGCTTTGTAGTTCTGGTTTATTTGCTGGGTTTAGGTTCATGAAAAAAGTTGCAATATTAGGATCTACAGGATCTATTGGAACCTCAACTCTTAAAGTAATAGAGGCTAATCCCGATGTATTTTCAATTACGCTGTTAGCAGCTGACTCAAATGTAGATTCACTTTTTGACCAAAGTCAGAAGTTTAGCCCAAATTATTTATATTTAAATGACGACTCTTCTTCCAGCCAACTTAGATCGAAAGTAGATTCTATTAATTTAAATACCACTTTAGTTGATGAAGAAGATTATCTAAAAATTTTAGCTTCTGACGAGGTTGATATTGTTGTTGCAGGTATAGTCGGTGTAGCTGGATTGAAATCAATCCACAAAGCTGTTTCAGCTGGGAAAAGAGTCTTGTTAGCAAATAAAGAGGCTTACGTAGTAGCAGGGGAATTATTAAACGAATTAGCTGAATCAAATAATTCAACTATCTTTCCCATTGACAGTGAGCACAGCGCAATTCATCAATGTTTATCAGGAAAAACAGATACCTCAGGAGGAGTTAGAAAAATTACCCTCACGGGTTCAGGCGGTCCTTTCTTAAATCGAAACTTAAAAGAATTTGAGCAAATCACCCCTGAAGAGGCAGTAAATCATCCTATTTGGAAAATGGGTAAAAAAATATCAGTAGATTCAGCGACTATGATGAATAAAGGCTTGGAAATAATTGAAGCCAAATGGTTATTCGGAATAAACTCAGAAAAAATAGATATCTTGGTTCATCCAGAAGGAATAGTTCACTCTTTAGTTGAATTTAATGATGCCTCAGTTATTGCGCAATTATCGGTACCAGATATGCAAATTCCAATCGCTTATGGTTTAGGGTTCCCTGAAAGAATAAATTCCAAATCACAAAGTTTAAATTTAGAAGAAATTGGTCAGTTAAACTTCATTAAACCTGACCTATTGAAGTTTCCAAGTATTGTTATAGCGAGAAGCTGTCTTGAATCCGGAGGAACAGCTTCGTCATTATTAAATGCAGCGAACGAAGAAGCAGTTAAGGCTTTCCTAGATAAAAAAATCCGTTTTACCCAAATTACAGAAATTATTTCATTTGTAATGGATACAAACCCTATAAAAACTGTCAAAGAATTAGAAAATGTTATAGAAGCTGACGTCTTGGGAAGGGAGTCTGCTCAAAATAGAATTCAACAATTAAACCACTGATATGACTAACATCCTTTTTAATCTTGTATCTATTATCGTTTTATTAGGTGTGATCATAGGTATACATGAATTAGGTCATTTTCTAGCTGCTAGAAAATTTAAAGTTCATGTTATTAGGTTCAAGATAGGGTTTGGAAAAACTTTATTAAGTAGATTTGATAAAAAGGGAACTGAATTCGCTATTGGATTATTACCATTAGGGGGTTATGTTCAAATGCTGGGAGAAGATAACCCACTGCAAGGAGATGAATCAGATCAAAATCTAAATTCAAGGGAAATCTCGTACCCCCAAGCCTCTTTAGGGGCTAGAGCAATCATTACTGCAGCAGGACCAATCGCAAATTTTGTTTTAGCAATCGCAGCTTACTTTCTTATTTTTATGATTGGGGTAAAAGATATTGCTCCAATTGCAGGTGGCATAAATGAAGAGAGTTTAGCCCAACAAGCAGGAATTGAAGTAGGCGACAAAATCCTAGCAATAGATAACAACCAAGTTAATTCTCTTAAAGATTTAAACTCCTTGCTAGCTTTAAGAATAGGTGAAACGGGCACAATTCTAGTTGATTATCAAAAGCCAGGTTCTGACATAAGGTTCTCAGAATCGGTAGGAATAGAAAACTGGCTTGGATCTGAATTAGATCGAAGTGTAATTTCTTACTTCGGTATTAACCCATTTATACCTCCCATAGTTTCTTCCGTTCAGGCAGGAAGCCCAGCTGAAAAATCAGGCTTGTTAAAAGGAGATGAAATAATAAGTGTTGGCAACAATGCAATCAGAACCTGGTATGAACTGGTAGAAGAGATTTCATCGATTCCCGACAAAGATACTCTCCTAACAATCAAAAGAAACGAATCTATTTTTAGCATTCCTGTGTCCATTGGCTCGGTGCAAAATGAACTTGGAGTAAAAATTGGAAGAATTGGCATAGCAAGAATCTCGAGCAATGAAGAGATACCTGAAGAGTATCTGGTAATCACCAAAAAAGGGCCAATTGAAGCTTTTGTTCTGGGTATAAAAGAAACCTACAATTTTACGGTTCTTATATTAGATTCAATAGGAAAAATGATTACTGGTTCCGTTTCTGCAGAAAATGTCGGTGGCCCGATACAAATAGCAGTTTTATCCGGTTCTGCTGCCAAAGCAGGCTTAGTATCCTTTATCGGGATGATTGCTTTGTTAAGTATTAATTTAGGATTAATAAATTTGTTCCCTATTCCTATTCTAGATGGAGGACAATTAGTACTAATAGCTGCAGAAAAGATCAAAGGCTCTCCTCTTTCCGAAGGGTTTGTTGAATTTGCCTATAGAATAGGCTTGTTGTTAGTTGTTGGTTTGATGGTGTTCGCTGTTTTTAATGACATTACAAGGATAGTTTGATGATTAAGATTCGTTCCTTAACAAAACCTATTGTCTTTGTTTTTCTGTCAGTATTATTTTTTGGTGAAGTATTAAAAAGTGATGATTCTTGGGTGGTTAGCGACATCAGGATTAGTGGATTGCAAAGAGTTTCTGCCGGAAGTGTCTTTGCAGAAATGCCTATCGCAATAGGAGATACAGTCGATACTTACTCTCTGCAAGTTGTGGCCAAAACTTTATTTAAAACGGGTCAGTTTGATGATATTCAAATTGGTAGAGATGGAAATATTTTAATTATCAGCTTGGTTGAAAGGCCTTCTATATCAGCTATAGAGATAGATGGTAATAAAGCTTTAAAGACTGAAGATTTGATGAAAGGGTTAAAAGGAGCTGGTTTATCAGAGGGTCAAGTTTTCAAAAGATCTGTATTAAGTGGTTTGGCTTTAGAGATACAAAGACAATACACTTCTCAAGGTAGATACGGAGCTTTGGTGGACGTCAAAGCCAACCCTAAACCAAGAAATAGAGTTGAGCTTGAAATTGAAATAGAAGAAGGTGAGGTCGCAACCATCGAAGGCATAAACGTTGTAGGAAATACTACGTATACAGACGATGAACTTTTAAGAGACTTTGAATTAAGTGTAGGCGGTTGGTTTTCTTTTCTAAGTAGTGATAACAAATATTCAAGAGAGAAGCTTAAAGGAGATATAGAAACCTTAACCTCCTACTACAAGGACAGAGGATATGTAGAGTTTGCTCTATCCAGTTCACAAGTAAGTATTACTCCGGATAAGAAATCGGTGTATATAACATTAAATATTGATGAAGGACTTCCATATAAAATAGATAAGATCAGCCTAACCGGAGACCTTCCTGTAGACGAAGAAATTTTAAGACCGCTAGTTCTACTTAAGGAGGGAGACACGTATTCTCAGTTTTTGATAACCGAAACAGAAGAAATTTTTACTAATATATTAGGTAATGAAGGCTACAGTTTTGCAGAAGTTAAGGGAGTTCCTGATCTCAATGAAGAAACCGGAGGGGTTGAACTCACTTTCTACATAGATCCGCTGCAAAGAACCTATGTTAGAAGAATCGTCTTTAAAGGAAATCAACGTACCCATGATGTTGTCTTAAGAAGAGAAATGCGTCAGATGGAGGGCTCATGGGCTTCAAATTTATTAATCGAGAACTCCAAGTTAAGACTTGAAAGATTGGGCTTTTTTAAGGAAGTGGAATCTGAAACGGTCCCGGTTGCAGGAGTCAATGATCAGGTCGATGTTGAATTTACTGTAGAAGAAGAAGTTTCAGGAAGTATAGGAGGAAGTTTCGGTTATTCGTCTTGGGGATTAATGCTTGGTTTAAATTATTCAGAAAACAATGCTTTTGGAACTGGTAAAAGAGTAAATATAGGTATCAACGACAGTAGTTGGCGAAAAAGTTATTACTTTGATTATGGAGATCCGTATTACAACATTGATGGAGTGAGCAGAGGGTACAGCGTTTTCTTCAATGAATCAGATTATGGTCAGTACAATATTGCTGCTTATACCTCAGACTCTTATGGAGCAGGTATACAGTTTGGGCTACCTATAAGTGACATTGAAAGGATTGGGCTAAATTTAAGATACGAAAGTACATCAATCGATGTGGGTGCTATGTCTGCCTCTCAAATCTTATCTTTTACTGCTTCGGAAGGAAATGAATTCGAAGCTCTAAAGAGCCAAATCGTTTGGTCTAGGGTTACCCTTAACAGGGGTATTTTCCCAACGGCAGGTACATCACAATCAGTTGGATTTGAATTGGCAGTTCCAGGAAGCTCAATCACTTACGCGAGAGCCACTTATAGAACTAGATACTACAGGCCTATATTCGGTGGAAAATTTATTTTAGGGTTAAGGGGCGAGATCGGAGCTCTAGAACCTTATGGAGATACACAAGTAGCACCTTTTTATGAGCATTTTTATTCCGGAGGAATTACCTCAGTCAGAGGCTTTAAAGCTAACACTTTAGGACCAAGAGCCACTCAGTCTGAATTTATTTTAGATGCTGAAGGCAATCCGGTGCTAGATGAAAGCGGCCAACAACTTTTCAACCCTTATTACGGCTATAGTGCTAATGATGATAGATCCATCGGAGGAGCTTACTTAATTGAAGGCGGCTTTGATTTTATTTTTCGTCTACCTTTTCTTGAAGATCAAAGATCAGTTCGCACCTCATTTTTTATAGACACTGGTAATGTTTTTGCTCAGGATTGTGGAAATGCAGGCGATGTAAATTGCAGTGAACTTGATTTTGGAGAACTGAGATATTCTTATGGATTAGGTATAACTTGGATTACCCAATTAGGGCCCATGTCCTTAGCACTGGCTGCTGTTGGAAACGAGGGTCCTTTAGACAGAACAGAAGGGTTTCAATTTGAAATAGGAACACAATTTTAAAGATTAGCTGGCTACAGTAGTCATTTAAACGGTAAACTGCGCCACTAAGTTTGATTTAAAGGCTAATGAGGAGAGATTATGAACTTAAATAAATTACTAATAGTACTACTAGCTTCAATGCTTATACCGTTTTCACTTCAAGCAGAAGAAATAGAAGTAGGCTCCATTGCTGTTATAGATGTAGAAGTTGCTATATACGGTACTGAAGCTTCGAAGCAAGCCTTTGAAGAACTTCAAGCTAGCAAGGAATGGAAAGAAGTAGAAGAAGATCTAAAACTAAAGATTAATGAAGCCAATGAAATACAAGATAGACTTCAGAAGGAAGGCCCGACTATGTCTGATGAAGAAAAAGTCGAAGCCCAGAAAAGATTAAATTCTCTCAGTCAAGATGCCAATTTCCTCAATCAGAAATTGACGGCAATGAGAAACGAGTTAATGCAATTGATTCAAAATGAACAGGCTCCAAAATTTCAAAAGGTTGTTTCAGAATTGATGAGAGCAAAAGGAATAAAAATACTTCTACATAGACAATCTGTTCTCGGTTTTGATACTGGAGACCCTACTCTTAATCTGACGCCAGAAATAACTGAACTGCTGAATCAGAAAGAAGAGTAATTTTTTTTTGTGTCTTCAAAAAAANGTATAACTTTAAGTGAGCTTGCAAAAAAACTTAATGCAAANCTAATCGGCGATCCCGAGTTTCAAGTCAATGGTATAAAAACTCTTAAGGAAGCTAATCAAGATGAGGTNAGTTTTCTTTCAAGAAGACAGTACACAAAACAGCTTAATTCAACAAAAGCTGGTGCGGTAATAATTAGTGACACAGACAAAGATCTAGGCAAGGGTAATCTTATAGTTGGTAAAGATGCCTATCTTCTTTATGCCAAAGCTACACAAGTTTTCAAAGAAATAAATCAAGAACAACAACAGCAAGGTATCTCAAAACTAGCTGATATCTCTTCCTCGGCCAGAATTAGCCCCAAAGCAACCATCGGCTCTTTTTGTAAAATTTCGGATAATGTTGAAATTGGAGACCATGTAATAGTCGGTTCTGGAGTTGTAATAGGTGAATCAACAAGTATAGGGGATAGGTCAATCATACAAGCTAATGTTTCAATTTATCATTCAGTAACAATCGGAGAAGATTGCATTATCCATGCAGGATCGGTAATAGGGTCAGATGGTTTGGGGTTTGCAAGAGACGGAGAGGACTGGGAAAAAATAGAACATTTAGGTGAAGTAATATTAGGCAATAATGTAGAGATCGGTTCTAACTGTTCTATAGATCGTGGCTCTGCAGGCAATACCTTTCTTGATGATCAAGTAAAACTGGATAACAATGTTCACTTAGCTCACAATGTTCATCTGGGAAGATCAACAGTAATAGCTGCTAATACAGCCATAGCAGGAAGTACAACACTTGGAAAGAACTGCACTGTTTCTGGAGTTTGTGGCATCATTGATAATCTTGAGATAACAGACTCTGTGCATATCACTGCGGGGTCTCTTGTAACAAAATCTATAACTAAACCAGGAACTTATACATCAGGAACACCTCTAATAGAACACAGCTTATGGAAACGTAATGCTGTTGCCTTTAAAAAACTTAAAGATTTAATCAAGAAATAAAACATGGAAAAAATACTAGATATAGAGGAAATACAGCAATATTTACCGCATAGGTATCCATTTTTGCTCGTTGATAGAGTGGTTGAATTAGAGTTAGGAAAGTACATTAAAGCCTATAAGAACGTAACCACAACTGAGCCTTATTTTGAAGGCCACTTTCCTGGAAAACAAGTTATGCCTGGTGTCTTAATCTTAGAAGCAATGGCACAAGCTTCGGGGATTCTGGGATTTAAGACAATGAATAAGAAACCAGAGGAAGGTTCAATTTATTATTTTGTAGGTGCAGACTCACTTCGTTTTAAACAGCCTGCTGTTCCTGGAGATCAGATTATTTTAGAGTCTACTGTAATAACCAACAAAAAGGGAATATGGAAATTTGACTGCACAGCAAGTGTTGACGGAGAGGTTATAGGTGAAGCCACTATTCTTTGTGCTGACAGACCTAAATAAAAATATGCATCATCCTACTGCCATAATTGATCCGAAAGCAAAATTGGACAAAGATGTAGAGGTTGGTCCTTATTGTGTGATAGGGCCTAATGTGAAAGTAGGTTCAGGTACTATTTTAGAATCACATGTCATACTTAAAGGAAACACGAAAATAGGGAAGAAGAATCATATTTTTCAATTTTCTACAGTAGGTGATGGCAGCCCAGATAAGAAGTACAAGGGAGAACCCACAAGACTTGTTATCGGAGATGAGAACCAGATAAGAGAGGGTGTTACCATCCACAGAGGAACCGTCCAAGAAAAAGGGGTAACCAAGATAGGTAATAGAAACCTTCTTTTAGCGTATTCGCATGTAGCTCATGATTGTGAGATAGAAGATGATGTTGTTCTAACTAACCAAGCCGCATTGGCAGGAGCAGTTAAGGTAGGGACCGGGGCAATTCTAGCTGGATACGCTATTGTGCATCAATTCTGTTCTGTCGGCGCTTATAGTTTCTGCGCAATGGGCAGTACTATAAATAAGGATATTCCAGCTTTTGTAAGAGTTAGAGGAAATCCAGCTAAACCCTATGGAATAAATACTGTTGGGTTAAGGAGAATAGGCTATTCTAAAAGAGCCATAGAAGCATTAAGATCAGCCTATCGATCAATATACAGAAAAAATCTGACCATTGAAGAAGCTTTAAAAGAATTAAGACCTTTAGGACAGAAACATAAAGAAGTTAAGTTGTTTAATCAAACCATAAGAAAATCCACACGTGGTATTGTTCGTTGATGTCCTCCAACATCGATAGTAAAGAAAACAAAAAAATTAAAATAGCTCTCGTTGCCGGTGAGGAATCTGGAGATCAACTAGGAGCTTCTCTTATCAAAGATCTAAAACGGATTTTTCCTTCATCCTCTTTCATTGGTGTGGGGGGAAGAAAGATGCAACAAGAGGGGCTAAATTCTTTTTTTGAGATGAAAAAGATATCTGTCATGGGAATCTTTGAACCGCTTATGAAGATTTCGGAACTGCTAACTTTAAGAAAAGAACTCAAAGAATATCTTTCTGTAGAAGCTCCAGATATCTTTATTGGCATAGATTCTCCTGATTTTAATTTANCCATTTCCAGGCATTTAAAAATGCAAAAGATAAAAACAGTTCAATACGTTAGTCCTTCTATCTGGGCTTGGAGAAAGGGTAGGATAAAAACCATAGAAAAATCTGTTGATAAAGTTCTAACTTTATTCCCTTTTGAGCTTCTTGCTTACAGTGAATCTCCTGTAGAGGCTTCTTTTGTTGGCCATCCTTTAGCCCATAAAATCCCAACGGATTTTGATAAAAAAGAGATAAGAAAAAATAAATTTCATATAAACAAAGAAAAAATGATTGCTCTATTACCCGGTAGCAGGAAGTCAGAAGTAAAAATGATTGGAGAGGTTTTATTAAAAACAGCCAAATTAATTAAAGACTTAGAAGAGGATGCCTGCTTCTTTATGCCTTTAGCTGATATAGGACATAAAGAATTGATACCTAATTGGGAAGATTACCCTTGGGTAAAATTCTCTGAAAAAAACTCGCAAGACGTTCTTGCAGCCTCTCATNTAGGCATAGTAACTTCTGGAACAGCATCCTTAGAAGCTGCACTCTTTAAAACACCAGTAATAGTTGTGTACAAAACAAGTTGGATCACCTATTTGCTGGTTAAACCGCTCTTAAGGATTAAACAATTTTCTTTACCCAACCTTTTGGCAGGAAGTTCTATTCTTCCAGAACTACTTCAATATGAAGTGACAGATAAAAATATTTTTAATGCATACAAAGATCTACAGAACAATAGTAGTCATCATGCCATAGCAGCTTTTGAAAAGATTCACTCAGAGCTTAAAGCCAATGGTCCCGATACTGCAGCCAAGGTTATTGCTGAGATGATTTGAAATTAATAGCTGGAGTAGATGAAGCAGGTAGAGGGCCTTTGGCGGGGCCTGTTGTGGCAGCAGCGGTTATATTGCCAAAAAATTATTCATTCAATGAATTAGCTGATTCTAAGTCTCTATCAGAAAAACAAAGGANAGAGTTATANCTTCTTATAAAGGAGAAAGCCTTGTCATGGAACACTGCTTTTATTTCATCAAAAAAGATAGACAGCATAAATATTCTACAAGCTACTCTCTTGGCCATGAAAAAGGCTGTGGAAGGTCTCGAAATAAAACCAGACAAAGTAGTTATTGATGGTATTAGTAAGCCTGATCTGCATATACCTTCCACTACAATAATCAAAGGTGATACAAAACATAAAAGCATAATGGCAGCTTCAATCATGGCTAAAGTAACAAGAGATGAGTTCATGAAGAAATTAGATAAAAAATTTCCTCAATATGGATTTTTAAAGCACAAAGGTTACCCAACAAAATTGCATTTCAATACGCTAGAATTGTATGGACCTTGTGAGCAACATAGAGCATCATTTAGGCCATTAAAAGATAAATAATTTTGATTATGCAACCACAGGATTTTGTTCATTTACATTTGCACTCAGAGTATTCATTGTCAGATGGAATCATAAGAATAGAGGATCTAATAGAACGTTCTTCTGAATACAAATTTCCAGCTGTTGCATTAACAGATTTAACCAACCTTTTTGGGCTTATTAAGTTTTATAGGATAGCAAGGGAGAAGGGCATAAAGCCTATAGTGGGTTGTGAAATAAGATTGATTAAAGATGAAGGAAGTAATGGCGCACCATTTGTTTTATTAGTTAAAAACAAAAAAGGTTATACAAATTTAACCAAACTGGTTTCAAAGGCTTACATAGAGGGACAGGAAACAGGAAACCCACTAGTTAAGATAGAGTGGTTAGCAGATTATTCAGAAGGATTAATTGCTTTATCTGGCGGACAAAATGGACATATTGGGCAAGCTCTTTTATTGAAAAATAATAATTTAGCTAAGAAGAGAGTAGATTATTTTAAAAATATTTACANAGATGATTTCTTTATAGAGGTACAAAGAATAGGTAGGGAAGATGAAGAGCAGTATAACCTTTCAGCTGTAAATTTAGCCGAAGAATTAGCTATACCAATAGTCGCTACAAATGATGTTAGATTTCTTAGGCCTATAGATCCAGATGATGAAAGCCCCTCTGATTTTGAAGCACATGAAGCAAGAGTTTGTATACAAAAAGGAGAGGTTTTATCTGATTCAACAAGAACAAAAGAATATCTAGAAGATCAATATTTCTCTTCTACTGAAGAAATGATTAAAAAATTCTCTGATATACCTGAAGCTATAGAAAATACAGTCTTAATCTCAAAAAAATGTAATCTGGAATTAGAATTGGGAGAGTTTTACCTTCCTGATTTTGAAGTTCCTGGAGAAATTACCACTAAAGATCATTTAAGAAAGAAAGCTACAGAAGGCTTAAAGACAAGGTTTAAAGAGATCTCTAAATCAGTTAATTTTTACGAAATTGATGAAAAGATTTATATGGAAAGATTAGAGTATGAATTGGACATGATATGTAAGCTTGGATTTGAGGGATACTTTCTTATTGTCGCAGATTTTGTAAATTGGGCTCAAAAAAATGAGATTCCAGTAGGTCCTGGCCGTGGTTCAGGTGCCGGTTCTATTACTGCCTATGCCTTGGGTATAACAGCAATAGATCCAATTAAGTACGATTTACTTTTCGAAAGGTTTTTAAATCCAGATAGGGTGAGTAATCCAGATTTCGATATTGATTTCTGCATGGAAGGAAGAGATAAAGTTCTTGAATATGTAACAGAAAAATACGGCAAAGACTCGGTAGCACAAATAAGCACAAGAGGAACTATGGCAGCAAGAGCTGTTTTGCGCGATGTTGTTCGGGTCCTAGGAAAACCTTACGGTTTTGGAGACAGACTAGCTAAGGCAATACCAGATGTACTAGGTATCTCTTTAGAGGATGCTTATAAAGAAAAGGAATTTAAGGAGCTTATAGACGCAAATGAAGAGAGCAAAGAGGTCTTTGATATGTCTCTAAAACTAGAAGGACTATCAAGGAGTGTTGGCACGCATGCAGCCGGAGTTGTTATTGCACCTACTGCTTTAACAGATTTCACACCGCTTGTAGTTGATCAAGAAAGAGGGACCGTAGCTACACAATTTGATATGGGAGATGTTGAATCTGCTGGGTTGGTTAAATTTGATTTTTTAGGTTTAAAAACTTTAACCGTAATAGACCGATCACTGAAAAGAATAAATAAAAAAAGAAAAAAAGAGCCTATAGATATAAATAATCTACCCTTAAATGATAAAGAGACCTTCAAGCTTCTTCAAAAAGGTCTAACAACAGGAGTTTTTCAGCTTGAATCCCGGGGAATGAAAGAATATCTAAAACAATTAAAACCAAATGACTTTGAAGACATAGTTAGCATGAATGCTCTTTACAGACCAGGTGCAATGGATATGGTGGTTTCATATATTGATAGAAAACATGGACGTGAAGAAGCCACTTATGGCCATGAATCTGTAAAGAAGGTTCTAAGTTCAACTTATGGAGTCATAGTCTATCAAGAACAAGTGATGCAAATTGCTCAAGCGTTGTCTGGCTTCAGCTTAGGTCAAGCCGATATCTTAAGAAGAGCAATGGGAAAGAAGAAAAAAGATGAAATGGAAAAAATGCGAAAGGATTTCATCGATGGTGCAGTAAATAAAAAAGTAAATAAAAGGTATGCAGAAAATTTATTTGATCAAATAGAACAGTTTGCAGGTTACGGGTTTAATAGATGTCATTCCGTGCCTTATGCTTTAATTGCCTATCAGACAGCTTGGTTAAAAGCGCATTATCCTTCTGAGTTTATGTCTTCAACACTTTCAGCTGAACTAGACTCTACTGACAGAATACAAATGTTTGTTGATGATTGTCGTTCAATTGGATTAGAAGTTCTTAAACCAGATATTAATTTAAGTTTATTTGAATTCCAGGATCTTGACGAAAAAACTATTCTTTATGGATTAGGTGCAATTAAAGGTATCGGTGAATCCTTAGTTAACTCAATTATCAGTGCAAGAGAGAAAGGTTCATTCAAAAATTTTTATGATTTTTGTATAAGAGTGGGAAGTAATAGACTTAATAAGAGAGCGTTAACTACTTTGATAGGATCTGGGGCGATGGACTCTATAGGAGATAGAAATAAACTTTATAATTTAATTGATCCGGTCTTAAAGAAAGCAGAACAAACTCAAGAAAGGACAGAGAGTCAAATACAAGACTTATTTAGTGATGATCTTAGTGAACAGAATGGAATAGATTTTCACGGTAAGGCTGAAGAAGACTTTGATGTTCTTGCTAATGAATGGAGTTCCTTAGGCTTCTATTTAGAGTCACACCCTATTGAAGGAAAAAGGGAAGAAGTTAGAAAAATGTGTGGGCTATTTATATCTGAGCTTGAAGAAGCGACTCACAAACAAAGGGTTGCAGGAATGTTAATGCATTTAAACGTTAGACAGGGAAGGCATGGGCGATATGCTTTTGCTACTTTAGACGATTCAACAAGCAGATTAGAAATTTCAGTTTGGTCTGAAGCATTTGATACTTACAGGAGCGTCTTAAAGAAAGGGCAAATAATAGTAGTTGAAGGAGTGATTGAAAAAGACAGTTATTCCGGTGACAAAAATAACCCTTCATTCAAGATGGTAGCAGAGAGAATTCTTTCATTTGATCAAGCACGAAAAGAATTTATAAAATTCATTAAAATTTCTGTTAATAAAGACTTTAAAGAAGTCGATTACTTAACTTCTCAGTTAAGAGAGATGTCTTCTAATGGCTCAGGAAGTCCCGTAGTTATTTCTTACTCTGGAGATAAAGCTAGAGCTGATATTGAATTACCTAAAGAGTTAACCGTTAATGTAGACGATGCCTCTTACAGGTCTTTAGAAAGCATATGTGGAAAGGGTAATGTTGATTTGGTGTATTATGCTCGACCTCATATTCATTAATGCATTGTTATGCCCAACGATTATTTAGACTTTGAAGAACCAATTGGTGCTTTGGAGAATAAGATTCAAGAACTGCAATCTTCTGATGAGACTCAAGGGGAGGACTTGAAGAAGGAAATATCGAAACTTAATGAGTCTATTATTAAATTAACTGAGCAAATCTACAAAAATTTAAACGTCTGGCAGTGTGTTCAGGTAGCCAGACACCCACAAAGACCACACTTTATTGATCTTGTAGATAAGATTTGTACAAATTTTGATGAGCTTCATGGAGATAGGCATTACGGAGATGATAAGGCTCTAATAGGAGGATTGGCGCAAATAGGTGATCATCGATTAGTGCTGATAGGTCATGAGAAGGGAAGATCTACTGACGATAAGATTAAAAGGAATTTTGGCATGTCCCAACCTGAGGGGTATAGAAAAGCTGGAAGGCTAATGAAATTAGCTGAACAATTTAACTTACCAGTGGTAACACTAGTTGATACTCCAGGAGCCTATCCAGGGATAGATAGTGAAGAAAGAGGTCAAAGTGAAGCTATAGCTAATAACTTATTGCTTATGTCTTCACTTAGAACTCCTTTACTTATAAATATTATAGGTGAGGGAGGGTCCGGTGGCGCTTTAGCCATAGCCGTAGGTGACCACATTTCCATGATGAAATATGCTACTTATTCTGTTGCTTCTCCTGAAGCTTGTGCATCAATAGTTTGGCGTGATGCCGAAAAGGCCTCTGATGCTGCTGAGGCTATGCTTATGGATGCTGAGAGCATATTGAAGTTAAAACTAATTGATGAAATCATCGATGAACCTTTAGGGGGTGCGCACAGGAATCCAGATCAAGCTGCTCTTATGTTAAAAAAGTCAATAATTGATAATCTAGATAATTTAAGAACAAAACCTATTTCTTCTCTCTTAGAAACCAGATACAAAAGGTTAATGTCTTATGGGCATAAGTAGACCATGTTTGTTCCAGANNACTTAAGAGATATTAATTTAGAAAATTACAGTCGAATCGCGGTAGCTTTTTCTGGAGGCTTAGATTCTTCAGTTCTACTACATAGTTTGGTTAGTATTCCGGAATTCAAGGAAAAAGTCTTTGCAATCCATGTAAATCATGGCTTAAGCCCAAATAGTAAATCTTGGATTAAACATTGTGAAAAGTTTTGTAGTGGTTTAAGAGTAAATTTTATTCCATTAACAATTGAGTTAGAGAACTCAAAGACTAATGAAAATATTTTAAGACAAGCACGTTATGAAGCATTTTTTTCTTGTTTAAAAAAGGGCGATGTTTTGTGTACAGCCCATCATCAAGACGATCACATTGAGACAATTTTATTTCGGATTCTAAGAGGGACAGGCATTAAAGGCCTTGCTGGAATAGAGAAATATTCTCAAATGAAAGGCATTGATCTTATAAGGCCATTAATAAGTTATTCAAAAAAAGACCTTTTAGATTATGCAAATAAATTTGAGGTTAACTGGATAGAAGACGAGTCTAATGAAGATTTATCGATTTCAAGAAATTTTATCAGAAAAAAAGTTATTCCAAACTTGAAGAACGACAATTGGCCAGAATATAAAAATTCTATTTCTTATTTATCAAGTAAGGCAAAAGAAGCTAATGAAATTTTAGATGAAATAGCTTATTTGGATCTAAAGTTATGTGCCTCTGAATCTCTTGATAGGCTTTCAATACATAAAATAAAAGAGCTAAGTCAAGCAAGGGCAATGAACGTTCTGTTTACTTGGTTAGGTTTAAATACTCATCTTGGAGTTTCTAATAAATTAACAGATCAAGTTTATAAAAGCATTATTCTTGCCAGTGAGAGCTCTAATCCTGTTGTTACTTTTGGAAAGAAAGGACAAAAGGGGTCATTTCAAATAAGAAGATTTAATAATTTTCTTCGTCACTTACCTTTAACTAAAACAGAATCACTGAGTGATAAAAAAGTTTGGAAATGGAATTCTGATAATCCTTTGGAGTTGCCAACTGGAACTCTTTCTATGCAAGTTGCTTTAGGCAAAGGTATTTCTACCTCGTTAACCAAGCCTGGCATTTCTATCAAAGGAAGAGCTGGAGGAGAAAGGTGTAAACCTGAGGGTAGGTCTAAATCACAAAAATTAAAAAAACTTTTTCAAGAATATGGAGTACCTCCTTGGGTAAGAGACAGAATACCTCTGGTATATGTAGGAGATCAGTTAGCCGCAGTTTCTGATTTATGGGTATGTGATGAGTTTGTAGCTAAAAAAGATGAAAGAGGAATTGTATTAAGCTGGACAGACAGTATTGATAATCAATAAGGCTAACTCAGCTGGTAGATTTAACTTCATCTTCTGTATTTTGACTTTCTAACTGAGCTCTTAACTCTTTATGTTTTTCTTTTGTTAGAGGATAAAACCATGTTAAGAAAAGTGCTGGAACAAAAAAAGCAGCGCATCCAAGACAATAATAAACTCTTAATGCAAGCATTGCTGAGTCAGTATTTTCAG
>JGI24816J26688_1000094_pt1 | contig 19348 bp, 20 predicted proteins | sample METZYME_3_250m_FD_26688 | JGI IMG/M metagenome (IMG submission 26688)
TCTACTGCAATATCTGCTCCCCCAATTAATTTGCCTTTGACAAATAGTTGTGGAAAAGTTGGCCATCCAGATAATTCAGATAAATCAGGTCTCATTTGGGGATCTTCTAGAATATTTATATCTCTGTAATCGACTCCGTATTGATTAAGGATTTGAACTACAGTATTTGAGAAACCACATACTGGTGCGTCTTTGGTTCCTTTCATAAATAGAACAATAGAGTTTTTATCTATAATTTTTTTAAATTGTTCTTTAAAATTCATGTCTTAATTTATCATATAAAGATGAAAGAATAACAATGAAATTATTTTCTTGGAATGTTAATGGTGTACGAGCTATCGAAAAAAAAGGCTTTCTTGATTGGATGTCTTCTGAATTGCCAGATGTTCTATGTATACAAGAAATAAAAGCTAAATTCGAACAATTACCAGATACTCTTCAGAATATCGATGGTTATTATTCTTATTGGCATTCAGCTGATAAATTAGGGTATAGTGGAGTAGCAACATTCTGTAGAGAAGAACCTTTACATGTCCAGTATGGATTAGGAATTGAGAAATACGATCAAGAAGGTAGGGTTTTAATCACAGAATTTGAGAATTTTTTACTCTATAATATTTATTTCCCTAATGGTCAAAAAGATGAATTTAGATTGCAATATAAACTGGATTTTTATAATGATTTATTAGTAATTCTTAATGATCAAGTTGAATCAGGAAATAATGTTATTGTTGCTGGAGATTGGAATACTGCTCATCAACCAATTGATTTGGCAAATCCAAAAGCAAATGAAAATTATTCTGGATTTCTACCGGTAGAACGAGCACAACTTGATGAATATGTTGAACATGGTTATGTAGATTCATTTAGATTATTTCACGATGAACCCAATCGATATTCCTGGTGGACATATCGCCATGGTGCTCGAGAAAGAAATATTGGTTGGAGAATTGACTATTTTTTTACAAATCAAGAATTTGCTAATCAAATAGCGAACGCTGATATTCATGATAATGTAATGGGGTCAGATCATTGTCCTATATCTTTAGAATTATCTGATAATTTCTAGAATTGAAAAATATAAACTTGCAGTATGTCCTACTCTTTCATTATTTAGGCTATCTGGAAATTGGAAAATNACTGAATCCTTTATTTCTCTATCATAGGGATTAAAGTCATATTTTTTGAATTGTGAATCGAATTCTTTTATATTTTGCCATCTCATAAGAGGATTTGGAAATCCATTGTCAAATTCATTNCTAAAACTATTCAAATTTTCTGGACATCTATCGAATTTTTTTTCGTAATAATTTTTTGAACTCCAAGGAACTTTATCGGTATCAATGTAAAGAGGAGTGGCAATAATATTGAATTGGACTATATTGTTAGGAATAAATGATTTATTTGCAAACATTGTTACAATACCACCCATACTATGTCCAATAATATCCCATTCTTCGACATCAGGATTTTCACTAATTAAATTAGTAATGATTATAGCAAATTCTTTACCAACATCACTGGGACAACGATTCCAATCATATTTGTAAAAAAAAGTTCTATAGTTTTTTTCTACCAATGTATTAAATGGTCTAACCCATTCGTGATGTATTCTCATCCAGTATGGTGGATAATAGCCATGAATTGCAATGATTGCTTTTTTATTTTTATTATCAACAATAGTAGAAAGTCCATCTGGTAAATTGATTATATCTTTTTGAGATTTATAAATATCCTGTGCAAAAACATTATTTACAAAAAATAGTACAAAAAGCAGTGAAATTAGTCTTTGATTTATCATTTTATAATACTGAAATTGCGAAAATGAGTTTTAAAATACAATTGGTAAAAACAGAGGATGATTACCAAAGAATTTTAGCTGTTAGAAGAAAGGTTTTTATTGAGGAACAGAATGTTTCTGAAGAAATAGAAATTGAACATGAAAAAGAAGCAGTTCACTTTTTAGCACTTGATAATAATGATTGTATTGGCACAGGACGATGGAGAAAGACAGATATAGGTTTTAAATTGGAACGATTTGCCGTTTTAAAGCATTTAAGAGGAAAAGGCNTTGGAAAAGAGCTTGTGAATTTTATTCTAAATCAATTATCTACTAATCAAACAATCTATCTACATGCCCAAGAGGATGTCATAAAATTTTATCAAAATTTGGGATTTGTCATTATTGGAGATAAATTCCTTGAGGCTGATATAGTTCATTCGAAAATGATCTACAAACAAAAAAATAATAAATTCATTAAATGAAACAAAAATCTCATNTTCGTTTGCTTAAAATTATTTCAGCTTATTGGCCACTTTTAGTTTTATCTATTATTGCCGCAATCTTTTTTGTTGTGTTTAATAGTGCATCTATCTGGATTACTGCTACCATGATAAACAATGTTCTGATTGATTTTAATGATATGGTTGCGGAAAATGTTCGTTTGATGAATCTGGAAAATTCATCTGCTAATGATAAATTAAAACTTTTTTCCAATCAATTACTCCTAAAAGACTCTGCAATTGAAACCATGTCTGCAGTTTGTATTTCACTGGTTGTTGTATTTGGGATAAAAAATATCGCCCTTTATATGAAAAATATTACCGTTTCTATTGTGCAATTTCGATTAATTACTGATTTAAGAAATAAACTCTATAATCATTTACATTATCTTTCACTGTCTTACTTTAATAAAAACAAATCAGGTGAATTAACAGCGATTCTCGTCAGCGATATTGATAATATGAGAGGTGCACTCTCTACTAGTTTTCAAAAATTGTTTGTGGAACCAATTAATATTATAGCTTTTCTAACACTGCTTTTTATTATTAGTCCAAAGTTAACAGCGATTGCAATTCTAGTGGTTCCTATAAGTGGTGCAATTATTTTTGGTATTGCTCAAAGTATTAGAAGAAGAGCAGCACGATCACAAGCAAAGCTTGCAGGAATCACATCTATTATTGCAGAAACTTTAAGTTCAATAAGGATTGTCAAAGCTTTTGTTATGAAGAATTATGAGTTAAGACGATTCTATGCCCAAACCAAAAAGTATTATGAGTTAATGCTAAGAAAAGATCGTTTACGTTTATTGTCTTCTCCAATTACTGAGACTGTTGGTGCATCGCTCGCTGCGTTACTTCTTTTTATTGGAGCAAGAGATGTTCTGGTTACACAATCGATTAGTTCTGAAGATTTTATAAGATTTATTTTATTGTTATTTAGTGTATTAGGTCCAATAAAAAGCTTAGGAAATGTTTTTAATGAGTTACAAAATGGATTAGCGTCTGCCGATAGAGTTTTTTCTATTCTTGATATTAAATCTGATATTAATGACATAGAAAATGCAGTTGAGTTAAATCAGTTTGAGAACCATATTGCTTTCAAAGATGTAAGTTTCCATTATGATCAATCATCTCAAGCAGTTTTAAAAAATGTTGATTTCTCTATTAAATCAGGACAAATACTAGCATTGGTAGGTCCTAGTGGAGCTGGAAAGTCAACCTTAGTAGATTTAATCCCAAGATTTTATGATGTTACCGATGGAGCAATAAACATTGATGGTAAAAATATAAAAGACGTTAAACTAGATTCGTTAAGATCTTTGATGGGTATTGTAACTCAAGAAACTTTTTTGTTTGACGATTCAGTAAAAGCAAATATTGCTTATGGTTTAGATTCTATATCAGATGATATAATTAAAAAAGCTGCAATTGCGGCGAATGCAAATGAATTTATTAAAGAATTGCCTGAAGGATATGATACAATTATTGGAGAAAGAGGTGTCAAGTTATCTGGAGGCCAACGTCAAAGAATTGCAATTGCACGTGCTATTGTAAAAAATCCGCCAATCTTAATCTTGGATGAAGCAACCTCATCATTAGATACAGAATCAGAAAAAATTGTTCAAGATGCAATTGAGAAATTAATGCATAATCGTACAGTGATTGTTATAGCACACAGATTATCAACAGTGCATAACGCAGATAAAATTATTGTTCTTGATAAAGGGTTAATTATAGATATGGGTACCCATGAAGAATTAATTAATAAAGATGGGATATATAAACAATTACACAATCTGCAGTTTAAAACTTAAATTTGATTATGGGGAAACTGCATAACATATTAGCAAAAAAAATACCTGATTGGAGATACAATTATAAAAAATTGCTTGATCAAAAAGGTAATGTTGTTCTTGGGGATGTTACAATTGAAAAAGCTCTTTCAGGCATGCGTGGCATCAAAGGATTAGCATGTGATACTTCATATGTAACTGCAGATGAGGGATTACACATTAGAGGCAGTCACATCTTAGATCTTGTTCATATTTTACCAGAGGAAGTGCTGCATTTATTACTGACTGGCGATATTCCTAATAAAGCTATGTTGGCTGATTTGCAATCTGATCTCAAAAGTAGAAATAAAGTTCCACCATATATTTGGGATATTTTAGATAATATGCCAAAAGATTCACATCCAATGACGATGTTTAATACAGCAATCTTGTCAATGCAAAAAGAAAGTCAATTTTACAAGGCAGTTGATGCAGGTTTATCCAAAACAAAATATTGGCACACTACATTAGAAGATAGTCTCAATATTATTGCTAAACTTCCTGCAATTGCTGCATACATATATAGATTACGTTTTAATAAAGGAAAACGTATTAACTCTAATAAAGACTTAGATTGGTCAGCAGATTTTGTACATATGATGGGATTTGATTCCGATAGTGAAATGACCAAGTTAATGAGGTTGTATTTAATGTTGCATTGTGATCATGAGGCTGGTAATGTGAGTGCATTTAGTGCTATGACTGTTAATTCAGCGTTATCTGATCCATATTATGCACTATCAGCTGGTTTAAATGGTTTGGCTGGTCCGTTACATGGTTTGGCAAATCAAAACTGTCTAAGATTTGTTCTGTCAATTAGGGATCATTTTAAAGGTTCTCCATCTAAGGCAGATTTAAAACAATTTATTTGGGACAGACTAAATTCAGGTAGAGTAATTCCAGGTTATGGTCATGCCGTATTACGTTGTCCAGATCCTCGATTTACTGCTTTTATGAATTTTGGAAAAGAACACGTTACTGATGATGAAATATTTGATATTGTAAATAAATTATTCAAAGTAGTTCCACCAGTTTTAAAAGAACATGGTAAGGCAAAAAACCCATGGCCAAATGTTGATGCCGCTTCAGGTGCTCTTTTATATCATTATGGTCTGAAAGAATTTGAATTCTATACAGTATTATTTAGTATTTCTCGTTCATTGGGTATTACATCCCAAATGGTTCTTAATAGAGCTTTAGGAATGCCATTAATAAGACCAAAGTCACTACCTTTTGATGTATTAAATAGTTATTAAATGCTTAAAAAAGATAAAGTTGATTTTATCATAGATAAACTTGATGAAATCTATCCTGATGTTTCTCCTTCTTTAAAACACCAAGATACTTATACTTTACTTATTGCTGTGTTATTATCGGCAAATACAACAGATAAATCTGTTAATCGTGTTACTCCAAAATTATTTAAAAAAGCAAACACACCTACAAAAATGGCAAAATTAGATTATGAAACTATATATAATATTATTAAGCCATGTGGGTTAGGACCTGCGAAGGCAAATGCAATTTTAGAATTATCTAAAATTTTGGTTAAAAAATATAAGAGTAAAGTTCCTTCAAGTTTTGAAGATCTTGAATCTTTTCCTGGAGTAGGACATAAGACAGCATCCGTTGTAATGTCACAAGCATTTGGTATTCCTGCATTTCCAGTGGATACCCATGTTCACCGATTAATGTATCGATGGGGATTATCTTCTGGTAGAAATGTTCAAGATACAGAGAAACAAGCAAAAAGGTTATTTCCAAAGAACAAATGGAATAAATTGCATTTACAAATTGTTTTTTACGGAAGAGAGTATTGCCCAGCTAAAAATTTTAATGCTAATAATTGTCCAATTACTTCAGTAGTTGGAAGAAGATCTTTATTTAAATAAATTAATAACCGCTATGACTAGTAATAATACTTATCTAACAAAAGTTTTTCATTTTTGTGCAGCCCATAAATATGGAAATTCTGAATGGTCTGATGAAAAAAATATAGAAGTTTTTGGAAAAGATTTTCGGGTACATGGTCATAATTATACATTACATGTTACGGTAAAAGGAGAATTAAATCCGGATACAGGATTTATTGTTGAGTTAGAAGGTCTAAAAAGGATAGTAAAAAAACATATAATTTCAAAATTAGATCATTCCCAATTTGAAAAAGATATATCTTGGTTTAAAGGAAAGCAACCTTCTACAGAAAACCTAGTTGTTTTTATATGGGAATCTATTGCCCCACATCTGGAAGACTGTGCATTGCATCGTATACGACTGGTAGAGACTCCAACAATTTATACTGACTATTATGGACCATCGTCATGAATATTTTTCAAGAAAGATTATACTTAATTTTTACTGCAATATTTATTGCAGCCTTAGTGTCTTGTAATTTAATATTTCAGAAATTTTTTACTTGGAGTGCACTAGGAATTTCTGATTTCTTTGTTCTATCAGTTGGAATTATTGCTTATCCAATTACTTTTATTGTCACAGATCTAATATCAGAACTTTATGGACGTAGGAGAGCTAATCAAGTAGTTCTTGCAGGGTTTTTTGCAAGCGTATTTACTGTAATACTTGTATATGTAGCTATGGCAGTTCCAACTGCAGAAATGTCACCTCTTGATAATGCAACATTTGAAAAGGTATTTGGTTTATCTGGTCCTGCATTTTTTGGATCTATGCTTGCATATCTCACTGCTCAGTTTATTGATATAAGAATTTTTCATTTTTGGAAACGATTGACAGAAGGAAAATATCTTTGGTTGCGTAATAATGCATCAACAATGTGTTCTCAATTTGTCGATACTTCAGTTATTTTGCTGATTCTTTGTTCAGCTGGTGTAATAGATTGGGCTCTTTTTTCTTCTTTGTTGTGGAAAGGTTGGTTATTCAAAATCTTGGTGGCACTTATTGATACTCCAATTATTTATTTTTGTATTTGGTTATTAAGGGATAAAATACAGCCAGTGAGTCATTTAGAGGAAAATTGATGTCAGATAAAGAGAAAAAAAGATTAGAAGAAATTACCAAAGAATTACTAGGGCTAATCGGAGAGGATTCTACACGCCAAGGGTTAATTAAAACTCCGAAAAGAGTAGCAGAATCTTGGAAGTTTTTGTCCCAAGGATATCATCAAAATCTAGATGAGATTATTAACGAAGCAATCTTTGATGAGTCTGCGAAGGATATGATTATTGTAAAAGATATCGAATTTTATAGCCTATGTGAACATCATTTGATACCATTTTATGGTAAAGCACATGTTGGCTATATTCCTAATGGAAAAATTATCGGGTTATCAAAGATTCCAAGAATTATTGATTTTTATTCACGTAGATTACAGGTCCAAGAAAGGCTAACCAATCAAATTGCAACTTGCATTCAAGATTTGTTAAATCCAAAAGGGGTTGCAGTAATCATGGAAGGAAGGCATTTTTGTATGTTAATGCGTGGAGTTCAAAAACAAAATAGTATTGCATCAACTAGCTCAATGTTAGGAGCATTTAAAGATCAATCAACTACAAGAAATGAATTTTTAAAACTTGTTGAAGTAAATAAGATATGATACCATGAATAATTATGATTTAGTTGTTTTAGGAGGAGGGCCTGGCGGCTACAGCGCTGCATTCCGTGCTGCGGAGCTTGGTAAAAAGACAGCCATTATCGATGATAATAATTTAGGAGGCGTTTGTCTTAACTGGGGATGTATTCCTACAAAATCTTTGTTAAAAAATGCAGAGGTTATGGATCTAATCAATTCCTCTTCTGACTATGGAATTTCTGTAAAAGATATTCAAGTAAATTTTGATTTTATTGTACAAAGAAGTATNAAAGCAAGGGAAAGACTATCAAAAGGTATTCATTATTTAGTAAAGAAAAACCAAGTAGATTTCTATTCTGGTTTTGGAAAATTTATCGATAATAAAATAGTTGATATTAATGGTGCTCAAATAAGTGCTCAAAATTTTATTATTGCAACTGGGTCTAGCCCAAAATCATTATCAAATATTAATTCTAATTCAGACAAGATTGTGTATTCGAAAGATATTTTTTCAATGGATACATTGCCTACATCTCTTACCATTATTGGTGCAGGGGCAATTGGTGCAGAATTTGCTTATTTTTTTAGCAGTTTTGGTACAAAAGTCACTTTAATTGAAGCAGAAGATAGAATTCTACCAAATGAAGATAAAGAAATATCCACATGGCTTGAAAAAGCTTTTAANAAGAGAAAAATTAATATCTTAACCAGTACCATTGCAGAAAATATTGATGATGAAAAAATACTAATCTCTGTTGGCGTAGAAGGAAACTCTTCAGGTTTTGGTTTAAAGAATTTAGGTGTTGAAATAACGGATAATAATCATATCAAAGTTGATCAAGATGGAAAAACTAACATTGACAATATTTATGCAGTTGGAGACGTGATTGGTCCACCATGGCTTGCCCATGTTGCTACTGCTGAAGGAATTTATGTTGCTGAATTATTATGTGATTCANCTCCAATAAAAATTGATTATAATAGTATTCCAAATTGTACTTATTGTAAACCTGAGGTTGCTTCTATTGGACTCACTGAAGAATCTTTACTAGAACAGTCAATTAATTTTAAAAAAGCTCATTCTTTCTTTAATTCAAATGGAAAAGCTGTTGCTGTTGGATCTACTGATGGTTTTATTAAAATTTTGGTGGATGATTCAAATCATATACTAGGTGCTCATATTATTGGATCTAATGCAACCGAAATGATATCGGAAATCAGTGTAATTAAATCCAATAATCTTACTATTGATAACGTATTGTCATCTGTACATCCGCATCCGACTTTTTCTGAAGCAATTTTTGAAACATTATTACAGTTGAAGTAAATGAATTTTGTAATTAAAGATTTAGGATTATGCGATTATAACAAAGCACTATTAAATCAAAAAAATACCAAAACAGATTTAGTTAATAATTTGGGTAAAGATACCCTATTTTTATTAGAACATAATCATACCTATACATTGGGTAAAAATGCGAATCCTAGCAATATTCTAAATAAAAATTGTAAGCTTTTTCAAACTGATAGAGGAGGAGATGTAACATATCATGGTCCAGGACAGTTAGTTGGATATCCTATTATCCACCTAAAGAAAATGGGGTTAGGTATTAAATCATATGTCTCTAATATTGAAATATTATTAATTCGTATCTTAAATGATTATGATATTGGTGCTTCTACTAGAGAAGGACTAACAGGGGTATGGGTTAATGATAGAAAAATTGCTAGTATTGGGATTCGTGTTTCTCAGTGGGTAACAACCCATGGATTTTCATTAAATGTCAATACTGATATGAGCTATTTTTCTAATATTATTTCATGTGGAATTGATAACATTTCAATGACATCTATGGAACAAGAATTGGGAAGAAAAATCTCTATGGAGGATATTAAGCAATCCACAATTGTTCATTTTAACCAATTATTCAAATAATGATTCAATCAAGACTACATAAACCAAAAATTAATATTATTACTGACAAAAATTATAAGATAGTCAGAAAAATAGTCCATGACAGTTATCTAAATACTGTATGTGCCGAAGCAAGATGCCCTAATATTTATGAATGTTGGAATAGAAAAACTGCCACCCTAATGATTCTTGGTGATACTTGTACTCGAGCTTGTGGATTTTGTTCTATAAAAACGGGTAAACCTATATGGAACGATCCAATGGAGCCATATCGAGTTGCCCATGCAGTAAAAAAAATGAATTTAAGACATGTGGTCATTACTTCAGTAGATCGTGATGATCTTAAAAATGATTATGGATCAAAAATATGGGCCCAAACCATTACAGAAACGAGGAAACTCAATCCAAAGTGTACAATCGAAGTGCTTACACCAGATTTTAAAGGACATAAAGAATCGCTAAAAAGAGTTTTTGCAGCAGATCCAGATATTTTTAGTCATAATATTGAGTGTGTGGAAAGAATTAGCAAACAAGTACGAGCTCAAGCAGATTGGAATAGATCGTTATCCGTTCTAAAAGAATCTATTAAGTATGGTTTGCGCACAAAAACTGGATTAATGGTCGGATTGGGCGAAACCAAACAAGAAGTAAAAGATACCATGAAACAAATTGTTGATTTAGGTGTTCAGATTTTTACAATTGGTCAATATTTACAACCCACCAAAAAACATCTAACTGTGCAAGAATATGTTTCTAAAGAACAGTTTGAAGACTATAAAAAATTTGGGAAAAATATAGGGTTTCAGATTATTGAATCTGGTCCATTAGTGCGCAGTTCATATCGTGCAGATGAACAAGCAAGAGCGATTTTTAATAAAAATGAATAGAATAATAACTTATAGCATAATTATTGGATTGTGTTTTTTCATCTCTTATATATCAGTTAATGGTACCAATGCTATTGCTCAAAGGAATAGTGTTGGAAATATTTCTTATAAACTTCCTGATACTTGGAATGCAGTAGAATCAGAAAAACAATTCAGGCTTCTTGAAATTACTTTAAATACAAATGAAGATTTTTCATTAGTTCTGTTTAGTAATATTCAAGGGACCGCAGATCAAAATATTGAACGTTGGATTAACCAATTCAAAAAGGATGACTTTTTTAACCAAGAAAATATTATTGTTACAAGAGATAGTTTAGATAATAAATATATCACATTATTAGAAATGTATGGTACTTATGAAATATCTAACATGGGAAATCTCTCCCAAGAAAAAACTCTTAAAAGTAATTATGGTTTGCTTGGTGGAGTCATTGAATTTCCGAATAGTCTCTACTTTGTGAAAGCGGTTGGGTTAAATAGTGCAATAAGTAGTAATAAAGACAATTTTGAGCGATTTGTCTATTCAATTAGACTAAATTAGCATACTTATCAGTCATTTTGGCATATTTTTTATAGATTAAAGCCTTTTTANGTTAAATTTGTAGTAAGGCACGGTTTTTGCAACAATAGAATTAANGAAAAATGGAAAATATACAAAAACAATATCCGATAATGCCATTGAGGAATACAGTACTATTTCCTCAACAAGTTATTCCTATATATGTTGGTAGAGAAAAATCATTAAAACTGATTGAAGATTTAGAGCCAGATAATAAATATCTTGTTGTTGTTGCACAGCAAGATGGTTCTATAGAAGATCCAAAACAAGAAGATCTATATTCTTATGGNACTCTAGCACTTGTTTTAAAAGTGTTTGATATGCCTGATAATAGTAAATCTGCAATTGTCCAAGGCGTAGATAGGGTTAAGATTTTAAAATATCAAGAAAATGATGNTTATTTTCTTGCTGATGTTGAAAGAATTCCTGAACCAATTACTACTCCTGATGTTGAGATTGAAGCANTGGCTAAGAGCTTAAAAGGTTCGTTCACAGAATTAATTAAAATTTCACCAAATTTAAATGAAGAACATGCGGGTATGTTATCTAATATTGATCGTCCTTCTCGTTTAGCAGATCGTGCAACTTCTCTTTTATCCGTTTCTAATTCAGAAAAACAAGAAGTCTTAGAAGAATTAGATGTAAAAAAACGTGTAGAGAATGCCATTAATCTTCTTCAAAGAGAGATTCAACGTATTAAGCTTGGTGAAGAAATTCAAACAGAAGTACAGGATGAAATTTCAAAGACTCAAAGAGAATACTACCTGAGAGAACAAATGAAAACCATTCAAAAAGAGCTTGGTGAAGATAATCAAACCGTTGAACTTGATGACTTAAGGGCAAAAATAGCTGATGCAAAGATGACCGGAGATGCTGAAAAAGTTGCCAATAAAGAATTAGATCGTTTATCACGTATTTCTCCACAATCTCCAGAGTATTCTGTTGCGAGAACTTATTTAGAATGGTTAACAGATCTTCCGTGGAGTAAATCCAGTAAAGACAATTTAAATATAGAAGCAGCACAAAANACTTTAGATGAAGATCACTATGGGNTAACAAAAGTCAAAGAACGTGTATTAGAATATTTGGCAGTTAGATCTCTTAAGAAAAAAGTTTCAAAAAACGACGATTCAGTTAAAGGACCAATTTTATGCTTTACAGGTCCTCCTGGAGTAGGTAAAACTTCATTGGGTAGATCTATTGCTAAATCTATGGGGAGAGAATTTGTCCGTATCTCTTTAGGGGGTATACGAGATGAAGCAGAAATTAGAGGACACAGACGAACTTATATTGGGGCACTTCCAGGAAGAATTATTCAGTCATTAAAAAAAGCTAAAACGAATAATCCAGTTTTTATGTTAGATGAAATTGATAAGCTTGGTTCAGACTTTAGAGGAGATCCGTCTTCTGCAATGCTTGAGGTGTTAGATCCAGAACAGAATCATGCCTTCAGCGATCATTATTTAGAAGTAGACTTTGATTTAAGTAAGGTAATGTTTATTTCGACAGCAAATTATGCAGATAACATTCCTATTGCATTATATGATAGAATGGAAATGTTAGATTTTAGAGGATATATTGATGACGAAAAAATAAAAATTGCTCAAAAACATCTTATTCCAAAACAAATTGTGGAAAATGGATTAACTGCAAAACAAGCTAAGTTTACTGAAGACGGTATTAAGGAAGTTGTTCGATCTTATACAAGAGAATCTGGTGTAAGAAGTTTAGAACGAGAAATTGCAAATGTATTACGAAAAGTTGCAGTGGATATTGTAAACAAAAGAATTAAAACTGTTAGTCTTACAAACAAGAAAGTTAATCATTATCTAGGTATTCCTAAATTTTATACAGATTTGGCAGAACGTACCACTAAACCTGGTGTAGTAACAGGGATGGCATGGACTGCTGCAGGTGGAGATATTCTTTTTATTGAAGCTAGCAAAATGTTAGGAAAAGGAAATCTAACTTTAACAGGGCAGTTAGGGGATGTGATGAAAGAATCAGCCACTGCTGCACTTACTTATGTTAGATCTCATACTGATATTTTAGGGTTAAAAGATAATTTTAACCAAAAAATGGACATTCATGTCCATGTTCCAGCGGGAGCAATTCCAAAAGATGGTCCATCTGCTGGAGTCGGTATGTTTACTGCATTGGTGTCATTGTTGAAAAATAAACCAGTCGCAAGTGGCGTAGCGATGACCGGTGAAATTACACTACGAGGAAATGTTTTACCGATTGGTGGAGTAAAAGAAAAAGTTACTGCTGCTCATCGTTCTGGTATTAGAACTATTATCCTACCACACCGTAATAAAAGAGATCTTGAAGAAATTCCAGATCACATTAAAAAAGATTTAACATTTCATTTTGCCAAAGAAGTAATGGATGTTATTGATATTGCCATTCCTGACTTGAAAAAGTAAGTTGTTGAATTATTAAATCTATAAATTTAAGTTAATCCACTTTTCGGGCGATTAACTCAGCTGGTCAGAGTGCCTGCTTTACACGCAGGAGGTCGGGAGTTCAAATCTCTCATCGCCCACTAAAATACTTGCATGAATTTATTAAACTGAGGAGGAAAAAATGCATATACTAGTTGTTAATTTTAGTCTTGAAGGACTTGCTCATGAAGANTATTTNAAAATTGCTGATGAACTAGCCCCAGTGTTTGCTGGTGTACCTGGTTTNTGTTCAAAAGTCTGGTTAGCAGATCAAGAAAATAATACTTACGGAGGAGTCTATACCTTTGAAAGCAAACAGGCTTGTGATGACTATTGCAATGGCGAACTCTTTGCTGGCGTTGGAAGCAATCCAAACTTTGTGAATGTAACAGCAAAGACTTTTGGAACCCTTGAAGGACCAACTAAAGTCTGTAATAATTCTTGTTGTAAAGAACCAGCTACAGATTCTTGCAGTTGTTGTTAAAAAGAATAATATTTTTCACCTTCCTTCTTTCATTAGTCTATTGTCAAGATGTAGAGACCGATAGCGCTACCGAAGGATATGATCAAGCTGAAGAAGAATTGCTTGAATCCATCAAAAAAGAATCGAGTAAAAGCGAGAAAAAAAGAAAAAGAAAACTTGCTAATCGAGATACCTACCAAGCACTTGTGATGCAAACGGCCACTACCACTGCTGGCATATTTGTTGCTGCCAATCTTCCGCATGATGTTATGACTACCTATTCTGCAATTGCGTTAGCCTATCCTACAGCAAAATTGATCAGTATTGGCAAAAGCAATGCTAGTAAACAAGTAAAAGCAGAACGACAGGCAAGAGTATTAAGAGCTTCCATCATTGGGGCTATACCGATTGTCAATATTGCAGCTGTGATTNTTTTTATTCCAGTNGTGNTTGCATCTGAAATTATTAATTAGANTGATTACCAAAAAATAATTAACTTTGTTAAAAGAAAAAGGGGACCGTGGGGTTCTCTTTTTTATTTTAACAACCAAACCACAAGGAAATAAAATGGAATTCTTACAACAATGGTGGTGGGCATTACTGCTAGTAGCTGTTATAGCATGGTGGTGGAGTCAGAATAACTAACCATATGGAATTTTTACAACAATGGTGGTGGGCAATAGCATTNGTAGCTGTTGCGGGTTGGTGGTATTGCAAAAATAACTGCTAATTCNTTTCCACATACTATAAGGGTTTACTAAATTAACATTGTGAAAAAATACAATGTTCCTGGGGGATTTATATCCACAACTGGCATCAATAGCCTCGAAGATTATCTCGATCTCAAAGATTCTGCTCGCAAAGACCCTTCTGCATTTTGGAATAAAGTAGCTGAACGTATTGATTGGGTTGAAAAATGGACCGATGTCAATAAAACTGATTATCATAACGCGCATATTGAATGGTTTACTAATGGGAAGCTCAATGCTTCTTACAATTGTATTGATCGACACGTCAATAATGGGCTAGGAGATAAGACAGCGTTGATTTGGCAGTCGAATGATGTCGATGTCAGTAAAAATGTTACTTATAACGAATTATTAGTACATGTTTCTCAATTTGCAAATGCATTAAAAAAAGCAAATATTAAAAAAGGAGATCGTGTCTGTATTTATATGCAAATGATTCCAGAAGCTATTGTTGCTATGTTAGCCTGTGCACGTATTGGAGCAGTACATTCTGTTGTATTTGGGGCATTTTCTAGCGATGCGTTAAAAAATAGAATTAATGATTCAGAATGTAAGCTATTGATTACACAGGATAATGGNGTTCGTGGTACAAAACAAAATATTCCAATGAAAGANAATGCAAATCANATTGCAGATGAATGTCCTTCGCTANAAAAGATTNTAGTTGTAGATCGATGTGGAAATGATGTAGCAATGCAAGAAGGAAGAGATATATATTGGCATGACTTCATAGAAGGATGTGATACAATATGCGAACCTGAAGTAATGGATGCTGAAGATCCTTTATTTATTTTATATACTTCTGGATCTACTGGAACNCCAAAAGGCGTATTNCATACTACAGGTGGATATATGGTATATACTTCTCATACCCATGAGATGGTGTTTGACCATCATAAAGATCATATCTATTGGTGCACTGCTGATATTGGTTGGGTTACGGGACATTCCTATATTGTGTATGGACCTCTTTCAAATGGAGTGACCCAAGTTATTTTTGAGGGGGTTCCAAATTATCCTGACAACGGCCGTTTTTGGCAAATTGTAGAACAACATAAAGTCAATATTTTTTATACAGCTCCTACCGCATTACGCGCATTAATGAAAGAAGGGGATGATTTCCCAAATCAATATGATTTATCAAGCCTACGTGTTTTAGGAACAGTGGGGGAGCCAATTAAATCACCTGAATGGCATTGGTATTTTCAAATCATAGGAAAAGAAAAATGCCCCATTGTTGATACGTGGTGGCAAACAGAAACAGGTGGAGTATTAATGTCTCCAATCCCAGGGTGTGTTCCAACAAAACCGGGTTCAGCTACATTGTCATTGCCTGGAATCGAACCTGCGATCCTAGATGAGAATGGAAATGAAATTACCGAACCCAATACCACTGGATTTTTAGTGATGACACAATCTTGGCCCGGTCAAATGCGAACCGTGTATGGAGATCATCAACGTTTCAAAGATACTTATTTTTCTCAAGCTCCTGGAAATTATTTTACAGGCGATGGAGCGTTTGTTGATGAAGATGGATATTATTGGATTACAGGAAGAGTAGATGATGTGTTAAATGTATCAGGGCATCGTATTGGTACTGCAGAAGTAGAAGGAGCCATTGGTGCTGCAAGCGGAGTAGCAGAAGCAGCTGTTATTGGATATACACATGACATTAAAGGAGAAGGGATCTATGCCTTTGTTACTTTAATGACAGGCGTTGAGCCATCTGATGATATTAAAACAGATATTCTAGCTACAGTAACAAAAATTATTGGTCCTCATGCCAAACCAAGTGTGATACAATTTTGTGATGGACTACCAAAAACACGATCTGGAAAAATTATGCGAAGAATTTTAAAGAAAATTGCTCAAAATGAAACAGATGATTTAGGAGATATTTCTACCTTAGCTGATCCAAGTGTAATCGATAGTCTATTACGCTAAATTATAATCTTGAAGTTGCTTTGCAGTATCAATAATTGATTGTTCAGCACTAATCGGTTCCCAATTGAGAAGGTCTTTAGCTTTTGTGCTAGTAATATCTCTTCTTTTATTAATTAGTGGAACAATAAACTTTAAATCTTTTTTGAAGATAGACATAATTTGCATAACCCATTTTGGCATGACCTTACTTGGAGTTTTATCAAATCCTGCATTTCTAAGTATGGTTGCAACCTCATCCATCCATAGTGTTTTTTCAGAAACAATAATTCTTTCTCCATCAGTTTGATTGCTAAGCATTGCTGTAATATGTGCTGTTGCAACATCTCTTACATCAACATATCCAAAATGAACTTTGGACGTCGCTGGAATTTGTCCATTAATCATCTGTCTAACAATAGAGTTAGAGGTACCCATATCCTTGGATAGTGATGGCCCAGTAACAGCAACAGGGTTGATTACGGTTAAAGAAAATGAGGGTGTATTAGATGTCACATAGTCCCAAGCTGCTTTTTCAGCTAAAGTTTTACTTTTACCATAGGCTCGAATATTTTTTTTATTTGGATCGGACCAATCTGTTTCATCGAAAGAATCTTTTTCTTCTAGAGTATCTCCCATTGCAGCAAAAGACGAAGTTAAAACCACTTTTTTAATGTGATGTTTATTTGCAAAACTTAATACTCTTAAAGACCCTTCTACTGCTGGTTTTATAAAGAAATCTTCAGATTCTTGACTAAGAACAAACGGAGATGCAACATGAAGAACATATTCACATCCCTCAATAGCCTCATCCCATCCTTTGTCATCCAATAAATCAGTTTCAAATAAAGAAAGATTTTCAGTAGATGTATTTTGTAAAGCTAGTGCATCCATAACTTCATTTTTACGATCAAACGATCTTAAGGTACCATGGACAGCAAAGCCTTTATTTAATAATTGATTAACACAATGAAGTCCAATAAATCCTGTTGTACCTGTTACTAAAACTTTTTTCATAATTTTATTTCCCCAATATTAGGTGTGTAATCTAACAACATACTGGAAACAATTGAATTATTTTTTGATGTGTTATAGTGGTGGAGTTGGTTTTTAAAATGATAAAATAAGTTAAGCGTTATTAAATTTATTATATAACCAAGCAACTAGGAAACCACCTATTGCTCCATCAATAAAACCCCAGAACCCTCCAATGAGACCACCAACAAATGATGTGTCTATTCCTAGGTAGTATGGCTGTAGAAACGCAACAATCTCATTGAGNCCACACCAAGCGNAAATCATTGTCATTANGCTCCAAAAAACACCGAAAGATAATGCGGCAGCTTTTACATTTAAATTCATAGTNCAAATTACANTTATTTACTTAATTAAACTATCAATACTACTTGGAATTATGATTTATTGGCACCAGGAAAAAAGATATTCGTTGTTTCTTGATAGGATTTGTATTCAGGGCGTTTTTGTACTGAATAATACTCTGATGGTACTGCACCAGTATGATACACTAATGTAGTATACATTAATCTAGACATAAATAGTAATCCTAAGCCTAATAATAGCCAAACAATTAGAGATTCTTTATCATATAACATAATCCATGATGGGATAGATGCGATAATAACTCCATTCCAGACCATCCATTCAGCAAAATAATTTGGATGGCGACTATATTTCCACAATCCAACATTACACACTTGATTTTTCTGTCCTAATCTTTTCATTTCTCTTAAAAAAGACAGTTTTTGCATATCTGCAACTGATTCCATTATAAAAGCACTGAACCATATCGCAATTCCAATGATTTCAAGTATTACAACTTGTAAACCCAATTCTTTAGGGTTACTTGTATTAGTTGCAATGATAAAAGCTGGCATTGCGAAGAAAGAAGCGTTAGCTAACCCTTGTAAAATTGCTTCAATCTGCATTGCTAGAGCAGTATTATTTTTTCCTGCTCTTTTCCAACGTCGTTTTTGATATTCATAACGAGGAAATTCTTTATTGAACATTCCTAGGCTCCACATTTTTAATGAACCCAATCCCATACGACTACCAATAAGGATATAAATGATGCTAATAGCCATAATGCGAAGACTATGACCTTCAGCATAACATAAAGTGATAATGCCAATAAGAGCTACTCCCCATGGCCAACCGATATCAACATATGACATACGTCCAGTACGCCATGTTGGTAAGCAAACTACCAGTAAAAATAATAACAGTTGTGATAGACCATTGATCAGACTAATTGAGGCGAGATTTTCTGTACATAATAATAAACCCCAAACTAGAAGAAATGGGAGTAGAGGAGAGAAATATTTCATTAATTATAAGCCAAATCCACCACCATGACACATTAAAATTTGTCCTGTGACATAGTTAGATTCAGGAATACAAAACATATAAATAGCACCTGCGGCTTCTTGTGGTGTTCCTGGTCTTCCAAGTGGAATCATTGTTTTTGCATATTGAAATACTGCTGAATTGACTCCTACCTTAATTTTATTGCCTTCAATATCAATCGTGGACTCCTCTTTTTCAGCATCTGCATCGGTTAATCGTGTTTTAATCAATCCAAACCCAACTGCATTGACATTCACATTATAACGGCCCCATTCTTTTGCCATGGTTTTTGCCATTCCTACTACACCTGCCTTTGCGGTGGAGTAGTTTACTTGTCCGGCATTACCATTCATCCCTGAAGTGGATGAGATATTGACAACTTTTC